>Ga0070706_100000005_pt1 | contig 264211 bp, 265 predicted proteins | sample KBSK5501metaG_FD_65476 | JGI IMG/M metagenome (GOLD analysis project Ga0070706, IMG submission 65476) | Corn, switchgrass and miscanthus rhizosphere microbial communities from Kellogg Biological Station, Michigan, USA - KBS K5-50-1 metaG | ecosystem: Host-associated > Plants > Roots >...
GCTTCGGCTCGACGGCCTTGCTGCCCATCATGGGCGACCCCTCCGGCTAAGACGTGGACGGCGACAGGAAGGTAGGCCAGATTCTGCCTCAGATAGTCGAGTTCGGCAACAGCCCCTCACTGGCTCGCGCACGAGGGCGGGTGGCACCTGGAATGGGGGCCTGATGGCCGGCTGGCGGCACGGCCTCCCTGACTTCCGGACCCTCACCCCAACCCTGCCGTCAAGGGAGGGGGATCTCTCTAAAGCCTTTGGGCTTGAACTGGAAGCGACGCTCGACCGAGTCCAGCTCCGTGGCGTTCTCGAAGCTGAAGAGCTCGATCGCGGCCGGGGTGAGGGGCGGCGTGGGCAGCAGTGCGGTCATCGCCCTGGCCTGGAGCCTCGCGATGCCCAGGGGCAGCGGCAGGATCAGGCGCCGCTTTCCCAACGCCGTCGTAATGGTCCGCAGGATCTCGCGGAAGCTGAGGATCTCGGCGCCGCCCAGCGGGTGCTCGGTGCCCAGCAGCTCGTCCCGGGTGAGGGCGGTGACCAGGCAGGTCACCAGGTCCTCGACCCACAGGGGCTGGAACCGGGTCCCGCCCCCGCCCAGGGCCGGGAGCACGGGCGACCGCCGCGCCAGGCTGGCGAGCGCAGCGACGAAGGGCGCGCCGGCGCCGAAGAGGACCGAGGGCTGCAGGATCACGTATGGGATCCCGCCCGCCCGCACCGCCTCCTCCAGGCCCCAGCGGGTGGCCATGTAGGTCCCGGCGGGCGCCGGCCTGCAGCCCAGGCCGGACATCGCGACCAGGCGCTTGACGCCCGCCGCGCCGGCCGCCGCCACCAGGTTGGCGGTGCCCTCGCGGTTGACCCGCTCGTAGGCGCCCCGGTAGGGCTCCTTGCGATCGCCCGTGATGGCGGCGCAGTGGATCACGACCTCCATGCCCTCGACCGCGGCCGGCAGCGACCGCGGTTCGGTGACGTCGCCCCGTACGGCTTCCACACCGGCGGGCAGCCTCGCCTCCGGATCTCGAACCAGGCACCGCACCGCCTTGCCTTCGCCTGCCAGGCGCGCCACCAGGTGGCCGCCGACGTAGCCGGTGGCGCCCGTCACCAGCATCACCGGCTTCACGAGTCGAGGAAGCCCAGGATCAGGCTGGCCAGCCGGTCTGGCTTCTCGACCGGGATCGGATGGCCGCAGTCCTCGATCAGCTCCATCCGCGATCCCCGGATCCCGTCCCGGATGATCTCGGCAGCGCGTGGCGGGCACAGCTCGTCCCGGTCGGCGCAGACGACCAGGGTGGGGACCTGGATGCTCGGCAGCTGGGGGTCGAGGGGCTGAGCGTTGAGAGCCGCCATCGCCGCGCAGGCGTTGCCGTAGCCACGCGGGTCGGCGGTCGACTGGGACCGGATCAGCCACCCTTCCGCGAGCTCGCCGGGGGCGTGGCCATAGACCTCGCGGGTGTCCTGCTGCAGGGTCGCCCCGAGCTCGGGCGCGGCGCTGCGCACCATCTCGGCGCGCTCCGCGTACCAGCCGGCGGCGGTACGCCCGACGCGGCTGGAAGTCGCCACCGGGACCAGCCGCGCCACCCGCTCGGGGTGATCGATCGCGGTCCGCATCACGATTGTCCCCCCCAGCGAGAACCCGCACAGGTGGGCCCGCTCGACGTCGAGCGCGTCCAGCAGCGCCACCAGGTCTCCCGCCAGCTGCCCGAGGCTGCCGTCGGCCTGGCCCAGCGAGGTCTGGCCGTGGCCGCGGAAGTCGTAGAGCAGCACCCGGTGCCGGAGCGCCAGCGGCGGCAGGGCCTTGCGCCAGGCGCGGTGGTCGTCAGCCAGCCCGTGCACCAGCAGCAGCGGCGGCGACCCCGCGGGGGCGGCCCTCCCCACCTCGTACCAGGCGGTCTCGATGTCAGCGCAGCGGGTTACCGGCACTCGCCATCTCCTTGAGCAGCTTGCGATCCACCTTGCCCGGCCCTTTGAGCGGCAGCTCCTCCACCAGCTCCAGGGACTCGGGCCACTTGTACTTGGCGAGTCCGCGCGCGGCCAGGTGGGCCCGCAGCTCGTCCAGGGTCACCTCGCCAATCACGAAGGCGACCGCGCGCTCTCCGAGGTCGGGATCGGGCCGCCCGACCACACAGGCGTCGCGGACTCCGGAAAGCGAGCGCAGGTGGTCCTCGACCTCGAATGGATTGATGTTGGCACCGCCCCGGATGATGATGTCCTTGAGGCGGCCCGTCACGTGCAGGTATCCGTCCGCGTCGACGAAGCCGAGGTCTCCCAGGTGGGCCCAGCCGTCCTCCGACAGCGGCCCCGACTCCTCGCCCCAGTAGCGACGCTGCACCGTCGGCCCGCGCATGCAGATCTCCCCTTCCGGGGTGATCATCCAGTCCACGCCGTCATGCGGGCGGCCGACGCTGTGCCAGCGCTTCTCGACCGGGTCCTCCGGCGAGCCGACCGCCAGCTGGCCGGCGTCCATCGTGCCGTAGAAAGACACCACCCGGGAGCCGGTGCGCGACTCCCAGGCGCGCGCCACCTCGGTCGGCATCGGCGCCCCCGCCACCGCCGTGCAGCGCGCCGTCGAGAGGTCGGTCTCGCCCAGGAGGGGTGAGGCCAGGAGGCGGATCACGTTGGTCGGCACGCCCACCAGCAGCGTGGCCCGCGAGCGCGCGGCCGTGCGCAGCGTGTGCTCGGCATCGAAGCGCGGCTCGCGCAGCATGACCAGCGCGGCGCCCGCGCGCAGGCAGTACAGGCACATGCCGCCGATGCCCTGCGTGAGCGGCGACATCACCAGCACCCGGTCCGCGAGGCCGACCCCCAGGCGCGCGGTGAAGCGCTCGAAGGTCGCCTGCTTGAGGCCTGCGTGCAGCGACGCCAGCTTGGGCATGCCGGTCGTTCCCGAGGTGAGGGCGACCTCGACCACCCGGTCGGGATCGGGATCGGGCGGCGGCAGCTCGAGCAGCCTCTCGCCGCTGGCTGGCTCCCCGCAGAGCGCTTCCGCCTCGGCTGTTCCCAGCACCCGGCGCGCTCCGGTGGCGGCCAGCGCGTGCTCGATCTCCGAGCGGCCCAGGCTCAGCGGCAGCGGCAGCACGATGGCCCCGATCAGCGGGAGCGCCAGCTCCAGGACCGGGTACTCCCAGACGTTGGCCAGTTGGAGGCCCACCACCTCACCGGGCCCGACGCCCTCGGCGAGCAGGCGCGCGGCCGCCGCCCGAGCCCGCTGCCCGAGCTCCCGGTAAGTGATGACGGTCGCTCCGTCAACCAGCGCCGGGCGAGCGCCGTGAACTTGCGCGTGGTGGTCCACGTAGCTCAGGGGCAGGTTCGGAAGGGCATCGGCCATGGGATATGTTGTGCCGGAGAGGGAGTCCGCTTCAGGGTTGGGTGACGGTAGGTCCTTCGAGGTGATCCTGTGATGGCCGCCGGCTTGGCTGCGCTGGAGCTCCCGCTGACCGAAGCCCGCTCCGCCGCCTCGGCATAGGATCAGCCTCGTTTTGGACCTCGGGCTGCGCGGGCGCGCGGTGGTGGTAACCGGCGGCGCCTCCAACATCGGGCGGGCCATAGTCCTCGCGTTCGCCGCCGAGGGCGCCCGGGTGCTGGTCGCCGACGTGGACGAGGCGCGCGCCCGGCGCACGGCCGGAGAGGCCGCGGGGGGAGCGGTCGAGGTGCAGGTCACTGACGTGACGTCCTGGGAGTCCGCGCAGGCGATGGCGGCGGCCGCGCAGGCTCGGCTGGGCGGAATCGACGTGCTCGTCAACTGCGCGGGCTGGACGGTGGATCGCCTCTTCGTGGACAAGCCGCGCGCGGAGTGGGAGAAGGAGATCGCGATCGACATCTGGGGCTTCATCAACTGCACGCGCGCCGTGCTGGACGGGATGATCGAGCGCGGGAGCGGGCGCATCGTCTCCATCTCCTCCGACGCCGGCCGCATCGGGGAGTGGCGGGAGGCGGTGTACTCGGGGACCAAGGCGGGCGTGATCGCCATGTCCAAGGCGATCGCGCGCGAGGTGGGCAAGCACGGGATCACGCTGAACGTGGTGTGTCCCGGCTTCGTGCCCGGGCGGCCCGAGACGTCTGGTGCGGAGTCGGTGTGGGCGGGCGACCAGGGCGCGCAGTTCACGCCTGAGGTGCTGGAGCGGGTCGCCAAGGCTTACCCGCTGCGGCGGCTGGGGACGGCCGAGGACGTGGCGCCCGCCGTGCTCTTCCTGGCCTCCGACCAGGCCTCCTACATCACCGGCCAGACGCTCTCCGTGAACGGCGGCTACACGATGATTTGACCGTGGCCCCCCAGCGCCTGGTGGTGCGCGAACGGATCGCGCCCCAGATCACAGCCTCACTCTTCGCCAATTACCGCTCGTCGATCGATGCCATCCAGGAGTTGATCGACAATGCCGTCGACTCCCGGATTGGTGACTCGCCGCTGCGGGTCGGTGTGCGCGTCACCCTGACCACGCTCGAGATCGCCGCCGCCGGGGGCGGTGGCATGGGACCGCAGGACATCGAGCGCCGCTACCTGCGGTGGGGTGACTCCCCCAAGCGGGGGCGCAGCCTGCTCGGCCAGTACGGGCAAGGCGGCAAAGCGGCGATCGGCCACCTGGGCAGCCGCTTCAGCATCGAGGCTTCGCGCCCTGGTGACGCGGCGGCCTGGCGATTCACGGATCCCGACTATCGGGACCGCAGCCGCCTCAAGACGTACGAGCTGGAGACCGTCCCCAAGCGAGCGCCCGCCGCCAGTGGATGGGTGAGGATCCGGATCGAAGGAGTCGACAAGCGTGTCGACGACAAACGCCTCGCGCAGCGCCTGGCATCCGTCTATCGACCATTGCTGGAGGCGGGCCAGGTCGAGATCGACGTCAACGGCCGCGCGCTGCGCCCAGCGGCCATCCCGGTCGACGAGCGGGAGCCCTTCCGCATCAATGCCGGCGGCGCCAGGTTGAGCGGTTGGTACGGAGTGCTCGCAGAGGGCGCCCGGACGCTGGACCTCGAGCCCGGGATCCGCTGCTATCGCAACGGTCGGCTGGTAACCGAGGGCGAGTTCTTCGGGCACCCGACGCCGGCCAAGGTGCCCGGAACCGCTCGCCTGATCGGTGAGGTGGATGTGCCGCACGTCGCGCTGACCATGAACAAGTCCGACTTCGACCGCGACAGCGGGGGCTGGCGCCGAGTCGAGGAGCGGATGCAGAGGCTGCTGGCACCGCTCGTCAAGCGGCTGCAGCGGGACGAGTACGCCCCGCCACCGGCCGGAGCCGTGCGGGCGGCCGAGCAGGCGCGGCGGCTCCTGGCACAGGTGCTCCGCTATGCCGAGAACGCAGGTCTCTTTCCCGGCCAGGCGAGGACCGCGGCAGCCGCTGCCGAGCCGCCGGCCCCGACCTCCGACTCCGCGCCCTCGAAGCGGACACCGGGGGCACGCGTGCCGCCGCCGGGGGATGCCAAACGGCGAGGGCTCGGCAACATCGTGGTCCGGCCACTGGAGAGCACGATCCGCAGCCAGCTGGTCAACGAAGAGGGGTCCGCGGTGATCATCATCAATTCCAGGCATCCGCTCTTCATGGAGCGCCGGGGAGACCTGTGGTACCAGCTGGAGACCGCGCTCCGCGAGGTGGTCGCGGTGGGCGATGCCGCGTCGGTCGCCGATTATGTACGGCGGGTCAACGACCTCCTCCTAGTCGCCATGGACATCAGGCGGGGGAAGGCGCAGCGCGTGGCTCGTTCACGCCAGCTGGCAATGTTCGAGACCCCTTGACGACCCGGAAATCTCGCGGGAACTGCACCGCGGCGTCCCGCTCTCTTTACAGCTGACGAGCAGCGGCGGCCTTGGACTCGATGAGGCGCGCCTCAACAGCGTCGGCTGCCGCGCGCGGCCCGCCGGCCGCCGCGAACCCTTCCGCAACACGTTTGGCTCCCGCCGTCTTGGTCAGCGCTTCGAGGACGCTGCGTCGCAGGCGGTCTGGACTCAATCGGCTGGCGGGCAGTCGCGTGCCGGCCCCAGCGACCTCCACACGCCGCGCGACCTCGAGCTGGTCGCGCCCGAATGGCACGGCGCAGACAGGCACACCGCGCGCCAGCGCCTTTTGCGTGGCGCCCATGCCGGCGTGCGTCACGGCGCACACGGCCCGGTCGAGCACGGCCGCGTGCGGTATGAAACGCTCCACGCGCGCGTTGGCTGGTGCATTGAAGCGACCCGGCTCGCCGGCGGGCAGTGTGGCCACGATGGTGAACGGCTCTCCCGCAAGCCCTTCGAGCGCAGCCTGCACGAGCCGGCCGTCGTTCTGGAATTCGGAGGAGGTCGTCACCAGCACGATCGGCGCTGGGATCTCCTCCAGCCAGCGCGGCGACTCCGCCGGAGGATCCCACTCGCAGGGGCCGACCATGACGATGCTCTCGGGCCAGTCGCTGCGCGGATACTCGAACGGCTCCGCAGTCATGTAGATGATCAGCGGCGGGCGGAGGAAAAGGTCGTCGATTCTGGCGAGCGGCGGCAGCCCAATCTGGTTCCGAACACCGTTGAGCGCCGGCATCATCCCCCGCTCGATCGTCCCCAGCACGATTGGGCGCAGCACCCGGTCGCGCAGCCGGCCGAGCGGCCCCCGAGCTGGGGCCAGCCCGGGCCCGAAGGGTGGGGCGTCTTTTGACCGCGGGAACATTGGAAAGGGGCAAAACGCGGCCCAAGGACCGCCCCACGCCTCGGCCGCCGCCAGGCCGCCCCAGCTGTTGATATCGACCAGCAGCGCGTCCGGTCGCTCGTCGGCGATGGCCTGGCGCAGGTCCGGCCCGTCATGTTCGGCACGATCTAAGAAACGGCGCACGGCGCGACCCAGCGCCGCCTGAGGGTTGCCGGCCCGCCAGTCGTCGATCTCGATCGCCTCCACACGCTGGTCGATCGGTCGAGTGTCGAAGCCGCGGGCCTGCATCAGAGGCACCTGCGACGAGAGTGTGCGGAGTGCGATTTGGTGCCCCCGCCGGCTCAGCTCGTCGAGAATCGGCGTGAGCGGGAACAGGTGCCCTCGGGCGGGCGACGTGTAGGCGAGGATGCGGGCCATCAGGATCCCTCCAGCAACGGATTGAGAAGCTCGATCACGGCGAGCTCGGTATGACGGCGACTCAGCCCCGCATCGCGGCGGAGAAGTTTCCAGGTGTAGACATCGCAGATCGCCATCATCTGGGCGAGCCGGCGTTCCCGCTCCAACCCGCGCAGTCGGCCGAGGGCCGCGGCGAAGACACGGGCGCACCAAGCGCGGTGGAGCGTTCGGCCGCGCTCGACGATGGCTCTCAGCGCGGGAACACGCTCCTCTTCGGCCAGCATCCTGAGGACGCGATCCCCGGTGACCTCGTAATGGTCGATCAGGACGCGGACCGCGCCGGCCGGGTCGCCGGGCACTGCCTCGTCGCGCTGCCGGCGAACCTTCTCCGACTCGCGCTCAACCGCTGCGGCGAGGAGGCCCTCCCGGCCGCCGAAGCGGCGAATCACGGTCTGCACCGTCACCCCGGCGCGCCGGGCGATCTCGTCCAGCGAGATCTGATCCGTCGGAAGTTCCCAGAAGACCTCGACCGCCGCATCGAGGATGCGCTCGGCTGTCGTCGCAGCGGCTTCGGCCCGAGCAACCATGCGATACGGCCGGCGCAAATTGGCTTTGATATTAGTTACATTAACATGAAATTCGAGACAAGCGAATACGCTTGGATGTGGTGGTCTGTGCCCCGACGTACGCCGGGGACGGCTCAACTCCCCTCCCCTCTCTTCGGGAGGACCTCCCCGCCAAGCGGGGAGGAGTGAGACCTCCCCGCCAAGCGGGGAGGAGTCTCGGCCTGTTACTCGGTCGCTGTCGCGGCTGGTTCCTTCTTCAGGCTTGGCTTGGACTTGAAGGTGAAGCCCTCGCTGTCGGGGTCGACGTCGATGACCACCGTGTCGCCGCGGGCGATCCGGTTCCGGAGCAGCTCCTCCGAGAGCTGATCCTCGATCCGGTTGGTGATCACACGCCGCAGCGGCCGCGCGCCGTAGACCTTGTCGAAGCCTTCCTCGCCCAGGCGGTCCTTGGCCTCGGCCGTGACCTCGATCTCGATCTCCTGCTCGCGCAGGTGCTTCTGCAGCTTCCGCAGCTGGAGGTCGACGATCTCGCGGATCTGCTCCCTGCTCAGCGGCTTGAAGGTGATGATGGCGTCGACGCGGTTGAGGAACTCGGGCCGGAACATCCGCTTGAGCTCCTCGTCGATCTTCTCCTTCATCAGCTTGTGGCGGCGGTCGATATCGGTCTCGCCCTCGGCCAGGCTGGCCTGGAAGCCGAGCGCGGTCTGCGCCTGGTTGATGTCGCGCAGCCCGAGGTTGGAGGTCATCACCAGCAGCGTGTTGGCGAAGTTGACGACCTTGCCCTTGGCGTCCGAGAGGCGGCCGTCCTCGAGGATCTGCAGCAGCATGTTGAAGACCTCGGGGTGCGCCTTCTCGATCTCGTCGAAGAGGATCACGCTGTAGGGCCGGCGGCGCACCGCCTCGGTGAGCTGGCCGCCCTCGTCGTAGCCCACGTACCCGGGCGGTGAGCCGACCAGGCGCGCGGTCGTGTGCCGCTCCATGAACTCGGACATGTCGAGGCGGATGAGGGCGTCCTCGCTGTCGAACATGTACTCGGCCAGCGCGCGCGCCAGCTCCGTCTTACCGACCCCGGTGGGGCCCAGGAAGATGAAGGAGCCGATCGGCCGCCGGGGGTCCTTCAACCCGGCGCGGGCACGGCGCACCGCCTGGCTGACGGTCTGGATGGCGTCCTCCTGGCCGACGACGCGCTTGTGCAGCTCCTCCTCCATGCGCAGCAGCCGGCTGGTCTCCTCTTCGACCAGGCGCGACACCGGCACGCCGGTCCAGGCGGCCACGATCTGCGCGATGTCCTCCTCCGAGACCTCAGGGACGGTCTCGCCGAGCTTGTCGCGCCAGGTCTGCTCCTTTTGCGCGTACTTCTCCTTGAGCTTCTTCTCCTTGTCCCGGATCGAGGCCGCGGTCTCGTAGTCCTGGTGCGCGATGGCGTCTTCCTTGTCGGCCTGCAAGCGCTTGATGTCCTTCTGCAGGTCCTTCAGGTCGTCGGGCGTGGTGGTGAGCTTCATGCGCACGCGCGCGCTCGCCTCGTCGATGAGGTCGATCGCCTTGTCCGGCAGCGCGCGGTCCGAAACGTAGCGGTCGCTGAGCACGGCGGCGCTCTTGACCGCGGTGTCGGTGATCGTGACCCGGTGGTGCTTCTCGTAGAGCGCCTTCACGCCGTGGAGGATGTCGATCGTCTCCTCCAGGGTGGGCTGGTCGACGAAGACGGGCTGGAACCTGCGCTCCAGCGCCGCGTCCTTCTCGATGTACTTGCGGTACTCGTTGAGCGTGGTGGCGCCGATGCACTGGATCTCGCCGCGGGCCAGCGCCGGCTTGAGGATGTTGGCGGCGTCGATGGCGCCCTCGGCGGCGCCCGCGCCCACCAGCGTGTGCAGCTCGTCGATGAAGAGCACCACCTCGCGGCTGCTGCGGATCTCGTCCAGGATCTTCTTGAGCCGCTCCTCGAACTCACCGCGGTACTTGGTGCCGGCCACCAGCGCGCCCATGTCGAGCGTCAGCACGCGCTTGTTGAGCAGTGACTCGGGGATGTTGCCGAGGATGATCTGCTGCGCCAGCCCCTCGGCGATCGCGGTCTTGCCGACGCCGGGCTCGCCGATCAGCGCCGGGTTGTTCTTGGTGCGCCGGCTGAGGATCTGGATGACGCGCTCGATCTCCATCTCGCGCCCGATCACGGGGTCGAGCTGGTTCTTGCGCGCGAGCTCGGTGAGGTCGCGACCGAATTGGTCCAGGAGCGGCGTCTTGGACGGCTTCTTGGGCGTCGGCTCGGCGTCCTCGACGGTGCTGTCATGCAGCAGCCGCTCGATCTCGGCGCGCACCTTGTCGAGGGTGGCGCCCAGGTCCTCCAGGACGTGCGCGGCGATGCCCTCGCCCTCGATCAGGAGGCCGAGCAGGAGGTGCTCGGTGCCCACGTAGTTGTGGCCCATCCGGCGCGCTTCCTCGAAGGAGATCTCGATCACCTTCTTGACGCGCGAGGTCGGGATGATCTGCTGGATGATGATCCGCTCGTTCCGGCCCAGCACCGACTCGATGGTCTGGCGGACCTTGCCGATCTCGACGCCGAGGTTGTTGAGGACCTTGGCGGCGAGTCCCTCGCCCTCCCTCAGCAGCCCGAGTAGGAGGTGCTCCGTGCCGATATAGCTGTGATGTGAGCGCTCTGCCTCTTCCTGGGCGAGCGTCAGTACCTTCTTGGCTCGCTCGGTGAAGCGTTCAAATGGATACAAGACCTTCCTCCTGAGACTCCGGCGCTAAGCGGGCGCACCTCCTCGAATCCGAAACTCTCCCAGGGCCGCAACTCCGGGCGACCTCGGCACCTACTATAACCCTGGCCTGAGAAGGCTCATTTCAGTTCTGAGCAAAGCTCCTGACCCGCCAACCCGTACTTAAAGAGAACGCCGCCAGGGGTGGGTTGGGGTCGCTCCTCGAGCGCACCGCTGAATGGCTGCCGGCGCTCTTCTGCCTGCTGCTCCCGCTGGTCTGGGTGCCGACCGCCGTGGACCTCTTCATCGTGCCCCGCACCGCGCTGGTGGTCGGGTTCGGAGTGCTGCTGCCGGCAGCCGCCCTGGCGGTGGGCGGGTGGCCCGGCAGCGGGTGGCGCCGGCTGGGCCTGCCGGTGGCCGCGGTCGCCGCGGCGGCGCTCCTGGCGGCGGTCTTCTCGATCAATCCCTGGCTCTCGCTGGCCGGCGCTTACACCCGGTACGAGTCGGTGCTGGTGCGCCTTGCCTACCTCGGCGTCCTGATCGGTACGGCCGGGCTCTGCCGGCGGCCGGCAGCCCGCGCTTGGGTGCTCAAGCTCTTCCTGCTCGGCTGTGCGGTGGCGGGCCTGGAGGCGATCTGGCAGGCCGCGCGCCACGAGCTGGCCCGCCCTGATGGGAACCTCGGCCAGCCCGGCCTGCTGGGGGCGCTGCTGGCGATGGCGGTCCCGGTCGCGCTGCAGGTGGGCCTGCGCGAGTGGCGCTGGCTGTCCACGCTCCTGCCGGTCGGCCTCGGGCTGTACCTCTCCGCCTCACGCGCCGGCTGGCTGGCGGCGCTCGGAGGCTGCGTCGTCTTCGGGCTGATGGTGGCGCCGCGCCGCTGGCGGCAGCCACTGCTGGCGCTGGCGGGAATCGCGGTGGTGGCCGCCGTGCTGGTGCTCCTGCTGTCGCCCCTGCGCGGGCTCAACCAGGACACTGGAGGGGCGCGCCTGGGCGTCTGGTCGGACTCGCTGCGAATGATCGCCGCGCGCCCGCTGACGGGCTGGGGCGAGGATGCGACGGGCCTGGTCTTCGGCCGCTTTCAGACCCATGACTGGGAGCCCGGGGACACCTTCGACCGGATCCACGACCAGCCGCTCGACCTGCTGGTGGCGCAGGGAGTCCTCGGTGGTCTCGCCTTCGCCTGGCTGCTGGGCGCCCTCGGGCTGCGCGTGCTGCGAGGCTGGTCCGGCGGGGCCAGCGCAGTGGCGGGCCCGGCTGCCGCCTGCGTGGCCTACCTGGCCTGGTCCCTGCTGAACTTCGACTGGGCTCCCGCGACAGGGGCCTTCTACGCCCTGGCGGGGGTGGTGTGGGCAGCCACGACGAGGGATCCCCCTCCCCAGCGGGGAGGGTTGGGGTGGGGAAGCTGGTTGATCGCGGGCGCCGGATTAGCGGCAGCGCTAGCTCTGGCCGTCCCCCCCGTCCTCGCGGACACCGCTTACCGCGGCGGCGACCCCGCCCGGGCGGTCGCCCTCGACCCCCTCCAGGCCCGCTACCACCAGGCCCTGGGCGAGTTGCTGGGGGTCAGCAGCCCCCGGGCCCTGGCCGAGCTGCGGCGGGCCCGCGAGCTGGGCGACTACGACTATTCATTCCTGATCGAGCTCGGGGACGCGGAGCGCAAGGACGGCCACCTGGCCGAGGCGCGGCAGGCCTACCGCGCGGCCCTGGACGTGTATCCCTTCGATCCCACCGCGCCGCAGCGCCTCAAGGATTTGGGCTGACCTCGTCCCCACCCCAACCCTCCCCGGAGGGGAGGGGGTCTAAGTTACTCGTCCTCGTCGTCGTAGTCGTAGGCGGGCGCTCGCTCCGGGCGGGCCGCGTAGCCCACCGGCGCGTTGGAGAGCTGCTTCAAGCTGAGCGAGACCCGGCGCCGGGCGGTGTCGATGCCGATCACCTTGACCTGCACCACCTCGCCGACCTTGAGCACGTCCTCGGTCTTCTCCACGTGGTCCCAGGAGAGCTCAGAGATGTGGAGCAGCCCTTCGATGCCGGGCAGGACCTGGAGGAAGGCGCCGTACTTCTTGGTCTTGGTGACCGTGCCCTCGACCACCGAGCCCACGGGCATGGTGTTGACCAGCCGTTCCCAGGGGTCCTGCTGCAGCTGCCGCAGCGAGAGTGAGATCCGGTTCTGGTCGGGGTCGAGCTTGATCACCTTGACCCTCACCTGCTCGCCGAGCTGGAGTACGTCGGTGACCCTGGAGACCCGGTCCCAGGAGAGCTCGGAGATGTGGATCAGCCCGTCGGCGCCGCCGATGTCGACGAAGGCGCCATAGCTGGTGAGGCCGGAGACGGCCCCGGTGACCTCATCGCCGACGCCCAGCCGGCTGAAGAGGTCCTCGCGCTTGCGGGCGCGATCCTCGTCCTCCGCCGCCTTCTGGCTGACGATCAGCCGGTTGCGCTTGCGGTTGACCTCCAGGATCTTGACCGGGATCCGCTGGTTGACCAGCGATTCCAGGTTGCCCGAGAACGCGCGCCCGACCTGGCTGGAGGGCAGGAACCCGCGCAGCCCGAGCACGTTGACGATCAGGCCGCCCTTGTTCTGCTCGCGGACGTCGGCCTCCATGACCTCGCCCGTCTCCTGCTTCTCGGCAGCCGTGATCCAGGTGGTCTCGGCCCGCGCCCGGCGCAGGCTGAGCACGACGTTGCCGGCGTCGTTCTCGGGTGAGAGCACGTAGACCTTGACCTCGTCGCCAGGCTGGAGGTCAGGCTCGTCACCCCGGAACCCCATCTCCTTGCTGGAGATCACGCCTTCGGCCTTGAAGCCGATATCGACCAGGATCTCGTCGGCATCGACGCGGACGACAACGCCGTCCACGATGTCGCCGGGGATCGGGGGCTTGAAGGCCTCCTCCTCGGCGAACATATAGTCTTCCATCGTCCAGTCGGCGGTCTTCTTTTCCTCGACTAGGACGGCACCGGAATCTTCAGACAACAGAAACAAACCCCCAGAGAGTATTGGTGTGGTCTTGGTCGTCAGTTAGCCGCCGCCAAAACGAAGGCCCATTGTACGCGCGCGAGATCGATTCAGACTCGGAAGGGGGTCCCCAGCGCGTGGTTGTCGATGAGCCGCGTGGTCCCGATCCGGACCGCCAGCACGGCCAGGGGCAGCCCCGGCCGGAAGCTCACGGGGTCCACCACCTCCGCGTACTCGACCGCGGCCAGAGGCTCTGAAGCCAGGGTCTCGTGGAGGACGGAGCGCAGGCGCCCCGGGTCCCGCTCGCCCCGCGTCCAGGCCGCGCCGGCCGCCCGCAGCGCGCGGCTGAGCACGGTCGCCGCCCGGCGCGCCTCGGCTGAGAGGTACGCGTTCCGGGAGCTGAGGGCGAGGCCGTCGGCCTCGCGCACGGTCGGGCAGACCACGATCTCGACGCCGGTGTCCAGGTCGCGGGCCATCCGGGTCACCACCGCCACCTGCTGGGCGTCCTTCTGGCCGAAGTAGGCTCGGTCGGGCGGGCAGGCGTTGAAGAGCTTGAGGACTACCGTCGCCACGCCCTCGAAGTGGCCGGGCCGGAACTCGCCCTCCAGCGGGTCGGCGACCTCGTGGACCACGACCCGGGTGGTGGCGCCCGGCGGGTACATCGCCTCCACGGTGGGCGTGTAGACCGCGTCGGCGCCCGCCCCGGCCAGCAGCTGGAGATCGGCCTCCAGGTTGCGCGGATAGCGCTCGAAGTCCTCGCCGGGCCCGAACTGGAGAGGGTTGACGAAGACGCTGACGATCACCCTGTCGTTCTCGGCCCGCGCCCGCTCGACCAGGGACATGTGGCCCCGGTGCAGCGCGCCCATGGTGGGGACCAACCCGACCGAGAGCCCGCCCGCCCGCCAGCTCTGCGACTGGCGGCGCGCCTCGTCAGGGCTCTCTAACCGCCGTATCGCAGCTCCTCGGTGGGCTTGCTGGCGCCGTAGGAGTGCTGGGCGTCGGGGAAGGCCCCCGACTCGACCTCGGCGGCGAAGGCGCGGGCCGCCGCCATCACCTGCTCGCCGAGCTCCGCATAGCGCTTCACGAAGCGCGGCTGGCGGCCGCCGGTGCTCAGGCCCAGGAGGTCGTTGACCACCAGCACCTGGCCGTCGCAGTCGGACCCGGCGCCGATGCCGATGGTCGGGATGGCCAGGGCCCGCGTGATGCGCGCAGCCAGGTCGTCCGGAATCCCTTCCAGCACGATCGCGAAGGCGCCGGCGGCCTCCAGCAGGCGAGCCGAGTCGAACAGATCGCCGGCCGCCTGCGGCGTCCGGCCCTGGACCTTGAAGCCGCCCATGGTGTGGACCGATTGCGGGGTCAGCCCGATGTGGGCCATGACCGGGATCCCGCTCTCGACCAGACGGCGCACGGTTCCCGCCATGTGCGCACCGCCCTCCAGCTTGACCGCGTGCATGCCGCCTTCCTTGAGCAGCCGAGCGGCGCTGGCGAGCGCCTGCTCCGGGCTCTCCTGGTAGGCGCCGAAGGGCAGGTCGCCGACCAGCAGCGCGGTGCGCGAGCCGCGGGCCACGGCGGCGGCGTGGTGGACCATGTCGTCGAGGGTCACGGGTACGGTGGTGGAGTAGCCGAGCACCACCATGCCCAGGGAGTCCCCGACCAGCAGGATCGGGATGCCGGCCTCGTCGAGGAGCGCGGCGGTGGTGGCGTCGTAGGCCGTGAGCATGGCGAAACGGCGGCCTTCGGCCTTGTATCGCTGGACGTCCAGCACTGTGGTCACGGACACATCTCCTCCGGTCGCTGCCGGGGCCTACCCGGTCAACGCCTCTTCGATACGTCTCGCGGACTCTTCATCGAGGCCGGCCTCGCGGGCCAGCTCGAGCGCCGCTGATCCAAGAATACGGTAGACCTCGACCGGTATTCCCCCACCCGTGGCCTTCAGCTCGCCCAGCTGCCTGGCGACGGTCTCCGGGTCGCCGCGGCGGATCGGCCCGATCAGCGCGTCGGGGAGGCCCGCGACGGCCAGGTTCTGGAGGACGCCGTTCATGAGGGGCAGCAGCGCCTCCAGGGCTTCGGGGCGTGACCAGCCCGCGCGGCCCAGAACCTCCGCGGCCTGGGCGCTGAGGGCGACCAGGTAGTTGGACGCCAGCACCGCGGCCGCGTGGTACAGGGTCCGCTCCTCGGGCGGCACCCGCCGGGGCCGGGAGCCGAGCGCTCGGGCGAGGCGGGTGAGCTCGCCGAGCAGCCTGGGGCTGGAGGCGTCGACGGCGACCAGGGCGCCTCGGAAGTGCTCCGGCTCCCGCACCACAGGGAACGACTGCAGGGGGTGGAAGGAGCCGACGTCCCGCCCCGCCTCCGCCACGGCGCCCAGTGGCGCCAGGCCGAGGGCGCCGCTCAGGTGGATGACCGCCCCGCCCTCGGGCAGCGGCAGCTCGGCCAGCTCAGCGGCCAGCGGTGCGATGGCGGGGTCGGGCACGGCCAGGAAGATGCGGGCGCCCTTCCCGAACGGCAAGCCGGCGCGCCAGTCCCGACCCGGGACGAGGCGACCTCCGATGGCGCGCGCCAGGGACTGGCCGAGGCGGCCCCTGCCGAGGACGACCCGCTCCGGGGACGCCCTAGGAGACTTCCTTCTTGCGGGGGGTGGCCGGCTCTTGGACGGACGCCACGATCTCATCCAGCTCGGCGGCGTCGACCGTCTCGACCACCTTCAGCCGCTCCACGACCGCGTCCATCTTGGGCTTCTGCTCGATGAGCAGCTGGCGGGCCGTGTCGTAGGCCTCGTCGATGATGTTCTTGACCTCGGAGTCGATGATCGCGGCCACCTCTTCCGAGTAGGTGCGCTGCTCGCCGAGGTCGCGGCCCAGGAAGACGAGCTCCTCCTTCTGGCCCATCATGATGTTGCCCACCTTCTCGCTCATGCCCCACTGGGTGACCATGCGGCGGGCGATCTGGGTGGCGCGCTGGATGTCGTTCTCGGCGCCGCTGGTGACGTCGCCGAACACGATCTCCTCGGCGGCTCGGCCGCCCATGATGCCGGCGATCTGCTGCTTGAGCTCCTGCTTGGAGACCAGGTACTTGTCCTCCTCGGGGAGGGACATGGTCCAGCCCAAGGCCATGCCGCGGCTGATGATCGAGACCTTGTGCACGGGGTCGCACAGGGGCAGCGCCTTCATGACCAGGGCGTGCCCGACCTCGTGGTAGGCGATGATCTCCTTCTCCTTCTCGGAGATGCGGCGGCTCTTCTTCTCAGGCCCGGCGATCACCCGCGCGATCGCCTCCTCCAGCTCCTCCATCCCGATCACCTTCTTGTTGGCGCGGGCGGCCAGGATGGCGGCCTCATTGATCAGGTTGGCGAGGTCGGCGCCGCTGAAGCCCGGCGTCTGGCGGGCCAGCACGTCGAGGTCGACCGTGGTGTCGAGCGGCTTGTTGCGGGCGTGCACGTCGAGGATCTGGCGGCGGCCCCGGATGTCGGGGCGGTCGAGGGTGACGTGGCGGTCGAAGCGGCCGGGGCGGAGCAGGGCCGGGTCGAGCACGTCGGGCCGGTTGGTGGCGGCGATCACGATCACGTGGGTGTTGGTGTCGAAGCCGTCCATCTCCACCAGCAGCTGGTTGAGGGTCTGCTCGCGCTCGTCGTGGCCGCCACCCAGGCCGGCGCCGCGCTGGCGGCCGACGGCGTCGATCTCGTCGACGAAGACGATGCAGGGGGAGTTCTTCTTGGCCTGGTCGAAGAGGTCGCGGACGCGGCTGGCGCCGACGCCGACGAACATCTCCACGAACTCGGAGCCGCTGATGCTGAAGAAGGGCACCCCGGCCTCACCAGCGACGGCCTTGGAGAGCAGGGTCTTGCCGGTTCCGGGAGGGCCGACCAGGAGCACGCCCTTGGGGATGCGAGCGCCCAGGGCCACGAACTTCTCGGGGTACTTGAGGAACTCCACGATCTCGGTGAGCTCCTGCTTGGCCTCCTCCACGCCGGCCACGTCGGCGAAGGTGACGGCCGGCTTGTCGCCGGCGATCAGGCGGGCGCGGGAGCGCCCGAAGGACATGGCCTGGTTGTTGCCGCTCTGGGTCTGGCGAAGGATGTAGTACATGAAGCCGCCGATCAGGAGCAGCAGGATGATGTTCGGCACCAGGACCTGCAGCCAGTAGGCACCGCCGCCGGCGGTCTCGAAGCTGACGTTGACTCCGTCGGCGTTGAGGGTGTCGGCGACCTTGTCAGTGGTGTCGGGGAGCGTGACCCCGAACTTCTGGCCGTCGCGGGTGGTGGCGGTGGCGTCGTTGCCCTTGATCACCACCGAGGTCACCTTGCCCGGCTCCGACGCCGCCCTCAGGAGCTGCGAATAGGTCCAGCTGCCTGACTTCTGGCCCTGCTCGATCGACTGCCACGTGAAGTAGAAGACGATGCCCAGGACGACGATCAACAGGAAATAGAACAGGCTGGATCTGGGGACGCGGCTCAAATGCGGGCTCCTCGGGGGTTGGTGGTGGGACCGATCTTACCATCGGCCGGTTAGCTCTCCCTCCACCCAAACGTGACCTCACGGCGAAGTCTTACGAGTTGCCGACAACCTCGCGCGGCCGCCAGCTCGCCACCAGGGCCGGTGGTGCGGGGGCGAATTCCGGGCGCCCGTCCGGGAGCACCCTGAAGACCAGCCGGCCGGGGAGCGCCAGCTCAGCGCCGGTGCTCCGCTCCCGCAGCATCCGGCGCATGGCTTCCAGGTGCACTCGAGTCAGTCCGGGGTCGGCGCCGCCGGCGGCCCGGTAGAGCCGGCGCAGGGCCTCGATCCGGAGCGCCGGTTCCTGGGCGCTGTCGGAGGCCCCCGTCTCCACGCGGTCCCGGAAGCCCTGTGCGGCGGTCGCGATCGCGAGCAGCTTTCGGCGGTCGAGACGCGGCATCAAGAGATGGCGCACGCGCGCGCGCAGGAATCGACGATCGCGGTTGGAGGGATCGTCTCGAGCGCTGACCCCGCACTGCCCTAGGTACTCGACGACCTGCGCCCGGGTCGCCGCCAGCAGCGGCCGTACGACCCGGCCGCGCCGGTCCGGCATCCCCCTCAGCCCTGCCGGTCCGCTGCCGCGCAGCAGGTTCATGACCACGGTCTCGGCCTGGTCGTCGGCGGTGTGGGCGACCGCGATCAGAGCCCGGCCCTGGAGGTCCGCCGCGCGCTCCAGGAAGGTGTAGCGGGCGGCTCGGGCCGCGGCCTGGAGCGAGCCCGATGCGAGGGGACCCGAACGGCGCTCGGCGACCAGCCGCACCTGGAGGCGCTCGCAGAGGGCGGCGACGGCCTCGGCGTCAGTGGCCGAATCGGGCCTCAGGGCGTGGTCGAAGTGGGCGGCGACCAGGTCGCGGCCCAGCTCGTGGAGCGCTAAGAGCAGGGCGGTCGAGTCGGGTCCGCCCGAGACCGCGGCCAGCACCCGGGAACCGGGTGGGACCAGGCCGGAGGCGTCGATGAGTTCGGCGATGGTGGCGCTGGCTGGGATCGAACCAGCGACAGCACGATTATGAGTCGTGTGCTCTACCACTGAGCTACAGCGCCCCGGCGCGGCGACGATCGCCGCGGAGGCGAGTCTAAGCCGCCTTGGCCCGGGCCTTGGTTCGCTTTTTCTTGACCCGATGCTTGTGCAGGGCCACCTTCTTGCGTTTGTTCATCTGGGCCGTTCCTTCCGGGCCGGGATTATACGGGCGCGCCGCTCACGCCCCGGCTGGCGTGAGTCGTTTCGCGGCGTCAGCGAGGGATCGGAGCGGGATCGCTGGAGGAGCTCCACCCAGTCCGGTCTGGGTTGGGCCTTGGGCTTCGCGGGCTTCGCGGGCATCGCTTGCACCGTTGTAGCTCAATCGGGCGCGGTTTGGTGGCCCGGCTTGCAAAAGCTTGACCAGCCGCGAGGGAAGGGTGGTTGCGGAGCTTGGATTCGAACCAAGGACCTTCGGGTTATGAGCCCGACGAGCTGCCGCTGCTCCACTCCGCGATTCCGATTATACCAACGCGCTCAGGACGTCCGGCCGTGCCTCGTGAGGCCGGTCCACCAGGCCCGGAGGGCATCCAGCGGGCTGCTCGAGTGATCGTGGACCGTCGCGGGCGCCGGCGTGGGCGCTGGCGTGGGCACCGCCGCCTGGGGGGGCGGCGCGCTGACCAGGTAGAGATGCTCGTCGGGACGGGAGTAGCCGTTCTGGCGGGCGACCTCTTCGGCGGCCCCGCCTGACTGCACGGCCTGGATGTCCCGGCGGTAGTCGTTGTTCTGGGACTGCAGGACCGCGTTGCGCCCGTGGAGCGCGGCGGCCTCCGCGTTCAGGCGGCTGGCGGTCCAGGCCTCCTGCGCGAAGGCGATCACCGCCCAGGCCGCGAGCAGGGCCAGGCCCGCGCGCAGAAGCATCCGGCGCGAGGGCGCGAGCGCTCGATCGACGGTGCCCGAAGTGGCTCCTGCTCTTCTTTGACGCATGGCGGGACGTTGGCGGAGCGGCGATCCCCGGATCGCCTGATCTGGGCGACTATAGCAGCCGCCCGGGCGATCGCCCTAATCCCCGGAGCTCAGCGGGTGGCCGCCCAGGCCTCCTCCAGCTCGCCCGCCGACATCTCGCGATACGATCGGCCCGACTCCCTCAGCCGGCGGTCCATCACCTTGTAGCGCTCCATGAATCGGCGGCCCGAGACTCGCAAGGCGTCTTCCGGGTTGACCTTCAGCTTGCGGGCCAGGCTGACCATCGCGAACAGCAGGTCCCCGATCTCGTCGAAGGCCTGCGGCTCAGAGCCCGCCGCGGCCAGCTCCCGCGCCTCCTCGGCGACCGCCTCGGCGGCCGAGCGCGGGTCCTCGAAATCGAATCCCACGCGGGCGGCCCGCTTCTGGAGGCCCAGCGTCCAGGCCAGGGCCGGGAGCGACGGCGGCACCCGGTCGAGCGGGGTCTCCTCGGTGCGCCCGGCCGCATGCGCCTCGCGCGCCTTGCGCTCCTCCCAGTGCTTCAGCACCTCCTCGGCGTCGGCGACCTGGTCGCTGCCGAACACGTGCGGGTGCCGCGAGACCATTTTGACCGCGGCCTGCTCGGACACCTCGGCGGCGTCGAAGCGGCCTTCCTGCTCGGCGATCTCGGCGTGCATCGCCACCTGCAGCAGGAGGTCGCCGAGCTCCTCCTTGAGCTTGTCGTCCTCGCCGGAGTCGATCGCCTCCAGCACCTCGTAGGTCTCTTCGAGCAGATATTGGCGCAGCGACTCGTGCGTCTGCTCGCGGTCCCAGGGGCAGCCGTCGGGCGCGCGCAGGCGCTTGACCACGTCGAAGACGGCCGGCAGGCCGGGGCGGTACGGCGGTGGAGACTCAGGCACCGGCCGCGATTGTCGCAGAGGCGCTGTAGAGCTCGGCCAGGCCGTCGACCAGGTGGAGGAGGTCCTGGCGCCAGCCCTCCCCCTGCCGGCGCAGGCGCAGCTTGTTGGGGCCGACCGCCAGCTTGCCCGGGAACATCTGCTTCAGCCGGTCGACGTCCAGGTAGCGATCGGGGTCGACCCGCAGCACCACCTCGTGGGCGTCGCCCACCACCGCCCGCAGGCCGAGGCGCTGGCCGCGCAGCTTCACGCGCAGCGAGTAGACGAGGTTGTCGAGCTGGGCGGGCGGCCGGCCGTAGCGGTCGCGCAGGGAGGCCAGCGTGCCCTCCAGCTGGACCTCGTCCTCGGCCCCCGCCAGCTGGCGGTAGGCGCCCAGGCGCAGCCGCTCGTCGCGGATGTAAGAGCGCGGGATGAAGTGGTCGAGAGGCAGGTCGAGGTTCATCTCCGCGGTCGAGAGCACGTCGCTGAGCACCTCCTCCTCGGCCCCGCTCCGGAGCTTGGCCACCGCCGACTGCAGCATCTGCAGGTACATCTCGAACCCGACGGCCGCGATGGCGCCGTGCTGCTCGGTCCCCAAGAGGTTGCCGGCGCCCCGGATCTCGAGGTCGCGAAGCGCGATTTTGAAGCCGAGGCCCAGCTCGTGGAGGCCCTGGATCACGTCCAGGCGCTTGTCGGCGGCCTCGGTGAGCGAGCGCTTGGGGTCGTACAGAAAGTAGGCATAGGCGCGCTTGCCGGCGCGGCCCACGCGGCCCCGCAGCTGGTAGAGCTGCGCCAGGCCGAACATGTCGGCGCGCTCGACGACCAACGTGTTGACGTTGGGGATGTCGAGGCCCGACTCGATGATCGTGCTGCAGACCAGCACGTCGTGCTTGCCCGCCGCGAAGTCGACCATCACGTGCGCCAGCCGGTCCTCCTCCATCTGCCCGTGGCCCACGGCGACCCGGGCGCCCGGCACCAGCCGGCGCACCCGCTCGGCCGCCTTCTCGATGGTGCGCACCCGGTTGTGCACGTAGTACACCTGCCCGCCGCGGTCCAGCTCGCGCTGCAGCACCTCGGCCACCAGCGACTCCTCATCCGCGGTGACGTAGGTCTTGATCGGCTGCCGGTCCTCGGGCGGGGTCTGGATGACCGACATGTCGCGGATCCCGGTGACCGCCATGTGCAGGGTGCGCGGGATCGGGGTCGCCGAGAGCGAGAGCACGTCGAGGTTGGCGCGCAGGCGCTTCAAGCGCTCCTTCTGCATGACGCCGAAGCGCTGCTCCTCGTCGATGATGAGCAGCCCCAGGCGCTTGAAGCGGACGTCCCGGGAGAGCAGGCGGTGGGTGCCGATGGCGATGTCAACGGCGCCCGCCTTGAGGCCCGCCAGCGTCCGCAGCTGCTCGTCCTCGGTGCGGAAGCGCGACAGCACCTCGACCGTGACCGGGAATCCCTGCAGGCGCTCCGTGAAGACCTGGAAGTGCTGCTGGGCGAGCACCGTGGTCGGCGCCAGCAGCGCCACCTGGCGGCCGCTCATGACCGCCTTGAAGGCCGCCCGCAGGGCGAGCTCGGTCTTGCCGAAGCCGACGTCGCCGCAGAGCAGCCGGTCCATGGGCCGCTCCGACTCCATGTCGGCCTTGATCTCGGCCAGCGCGGCCAGCTGGTCGGGCGTCTCCTCGTAGGGGAAGGACGCCTCCAGCTCCTCCTGCCACTGGGTGTCGGGCATGAACGCGAAGCCCGCCTTGGCCTCGCGCTGGGCGTAGATCTTGAGGAGGTCCTCGGCCACGTCCTCCGCGTCGCGCGCCGCGCGCTTGCGCGCCCGGGCCCAATCGGCCGTGCCCAGCCGGTGCAGGGTCGGCTTCTCGTCGCCGCCGCCCAGGTACTTCTGGACCCGGTCGAGGTTCTCGACCGGCACGAACAGCTTGTCGCCCTCGGCGTACTCAAGCTCCAGGTACTCGCGCTGGATGTCGCCCGCCTCATCCCGGGAGTCGATGAGGCGCATCCCGTGGAAGCGCGCCACCCCGTGGTCGACGTGCACCACCAGCTCGCCGGGCTGGTATTCGAGCGCCAGGGGCGTGTCCGAGCGCCGGCCCCGCGACGGCCGCGCCAGCGGGCGCCGGACCCGGCCGAAGAGCTCGGAGTCGGAGTACACGAAGAGGCCGAGGCCGGGGTTGGCGAAGCCCGCCCGCAGGTCGAGATCGGCCGCGAGCAGCCCCCGTCCGGGCTCCCAGTCGACGTCGAGGTCGACCTCGCGCGGCGCCTCGCCGTCGGACCCGAAGAGCTCGGCCACCCGCTCGGTCTGCTCGCTGGCCAGCACCACCGCCGCCGACTCGGCGCGGCCGCGGACCAGCTCGGCCGCGTCGGGACGGCCGACCAGCGGGTCGACATCGGTCCAGCCCAGGTCGAGGGCCCCGTCGACCTCCGAGGCGAAGACCTCGATCAGGGCGCCGGCCGGGGGCGAGAGCAGGCGCTCGACGGTCACCATCGGCGGCACGAACCCGCGTGGCAGCTCCCCGTCACGGGCCTCGGCCGCGGCCAGGGTGAGCGTCTCCTGCTCCAGCTCGCGGGCTTCGGCCAGCTGGCGCGCGGGCTCGAGGTCGAGCACCACGGCGCGCTCGGGGAGGTGGTCGAGCAGCGAGGAGAGTCCAGGGTCGAGGTAGGCGGCGTAGAGCTCGACCCCGGGGAAGGACGCCCCGGCCTCCAGGCGCTGGAGGTCGTCCTCCCATTCGGAGCGGACGTCGCCCCGTAAGCCCTCCAGCGCCGCGCCGGCGCGCAGCCGGGCCGCCGCGGCAGCCCCCCGGGCGGGTCCCAGGATCAGCTCGCGGCCGGGCCGCACGGTGACCCGCGGTATGGGCATCACCGAGCGCTGGTTGCCGGGGTCGTAGACGCGCAGGGTCTCGACCTCGTCCCCGAACCATTCCGCCCGCACCGGCGCCCGCGCCGCGGCCGGGAAGACGTCGAGGATTCCGCCCCGCAGGGAGAACTGGCCCGGCGACTCGGCCAGGGGCTCGCGAGAGTAGCCGAGCTCGACCAGGCGCTCGGCCACCGCCACCGGGTCGCCGCGAAGGCCCGGTGCCAGCGAGACGGTGGTCGCCGCGAGGTCGGCCGGGGAGACGGTCATGCGCATGCAGGCCCGCCGCGAGGTCACGACCAGGCCCGGCTCGTCGGCGGCCGCCAGCGCGGCCAGCGCTTCCAGGCGGCGGGCCACCGCCGGGTCGAAGGCGGGCGGGCGGTCCAGGAAGTTGATCGCGACCTCGGCGAAGGCGGCCGTGGCCGGGCGCCCCGCCAGCCAGGGCCGGACCTCCTCCAGCAGCCGCTCGGGTCTCGGGGCCAGCACCAGCAGGTGGCGCGGCTCGTCGCCCGAGCAGACGGCGCGCGCCAAGGCCGCCACGAACAACGGCCAGGCCGGCCGCGGCAGCCGCCCGACCCGCATTCGCGAGGCCACGCCAACCCCGCCCAAGGACTCGAACACCTGTTCCCAAAGCGCGGTCAAAGTAGCTCCTCGCAGCCCAGAGATCCAGCCCGGTTGTAAAGATCCATCGCGCGCACCACGCCCGAGCGCAGGGCCTCCTCCAGCGCGTCGGTGACCCCGGCCACCACCGCCGGCAGGCGCGCCGCCTCGGCGCGAGACCAGCGGCCCAGCACGTAGTTGACCCCCAGACGGGAGGACGGCGGTTTGCCGACTCCGATTCGGAACCTCCAGAACTGGTCGGTCCCGAGAGCGCCGAGGATCGACTTGACCCCGTTGTTACCGGCCGCCGACCCCCCGAGCCGGATCCGCAGCCGGCAGAGCGGCAGGTCGAGCTCGTCGTGCACGACCCAGGCCGACGACGGCCCGACGCCGGCATCGCGCAGGGCCGCGGCGACCGCGTCGCCCGACCGGTTCATGAAGGTCTGGGGCAGCATCAACCAGACCCGGCCCGGAAAGCCCAGCGGCCGGTCGCTGAAACCGACCAGCGAGCGCCAGCGCTTACGCGAGATCTCCACCCCCAGCCGCGAAGCCAGCGCGCGCACGCTGGTCTCGCCCAGGTTGTGCCGGGTGCCCGCGTACTCGGCCCCGGGATTCCCAAGGCCCACGATCACGATCGCCGAATCGGAAGCGGGAGGGGTGGCGCTCATCTCATCTCGATAACGACACGCGAAAGCCGCGGCGAAGCCGCTGACGAGGCTCTCAGTCTAGATGCGGTTCGCGGCCAGCCCCGACACGCCCGCGGCGGCCAGGCCGGCGCGCGTCAGCCGCCCCATCTCGCGCTCCTCGGCAGCCGTCCGGTGGTCCCAGCCCAGCAGGTGCAGCAGCCCGTGCACGCAGAGCAGCACCGCCTCTACCTCGACCGGGTGCCCGAACCCGGCGGCCTGGCGGACGACCATCGGCCAGGAAAGCGCGATGTCGCCCAGGTACTCATCACTCCCCACACCACCCGAGGGAAACGAGAGCACGTCGGTCGGGTGGTCCTCGCCCAGGAACTCGCGATTGAGCCTCCGCAGCTCGCGGTCGCCGGTGACGCGCAGCGACAGGGAGGCCCCCGGCGGCAGCCGCGCCGCGACCTCCGGCACGGCCCCGGCCGAGGCCAGCGCGGACCGCAGGAAGGCCGCCCGCACCGGCGCCCGCACTGCCTTGACCACAGACACCGAGAGGCTCACGCCACCGGCATTGTATTTTAGTGAAACATGACAGCCTTGCTATCAGAAAAAGCTTGTGCTAGAGTGGGTTCAACGCTCGGGCAAGGCCCCCGCAAAACACCCGGCTAGAGGAGAGGAAATGGCAGTCCAGGTCGTAAACAGCGAGCGGTCCCTTGACGTCGTTCGCCCCCACCTGTACGTGATCGACCTGGAGCACGTCTCTCAGCTCGGGAGCGATTCCCGCTTCCACGCCCTGCGCCGGCGGCGGATGGCCCGGAAGGCCCGGCAGGCGGCTGAGGCCGCCGTCTGGCTCGCCGGCTCGGCCGCGCTCTGCCTCCTGGTGCTGGAAGGGGCGGCCGGGCTCTTCCGCTAACCGAAAAACTCCCACCCCCTCGTCGCGCGCACCGCGCCCTTACGCTGAGGGCGCGGTGCTGCCTTTTCTGAACTTCGTCCACGCTCGCTTCGGATACGCGCTGCTCGCCTTCGCGGCCATCCTCGGCATCCTCGGCGCCTTCCAGTTCCTCAGCAGGCGCCAGCTGAGCGGCGGCTTCCGCTCCGGCTTCCTCCTGCTCTGGGGCCTGACCGTGCTCCAGGGCCTGATCGGCACCGGCGCATTCATAGGTGGCGCGCGCCCGCGCGAGATCCTGCACCTCGTGTATGGCATCTTCGCGCTCCTCTTCCTGCCGGGCGTCTACGTCTACGCCGGCGGTCGGCGCAAGGACACTGAGGCCATGCTCCTGACCATCGCCTGCTGGGTGGTGGCGATCGCCTACGGCCGCGGGATCATGACCGGAGCCTGACGCGGAGTCAGCTGATCGTCATGGCGGCGTCAGGACGCCGTCGTCGTTCCTTCACACGATGCGGCCGTTATGTCGTCGGACCTCCGGCGGACCGGTGCTAGTCTCGCCCCGCCTTGGCAGGTCTCAGGACGCGCTCAGCGCGCGTTCTTCCGAACTCAGCCCCGCACCTTGCATGGGCGCCTGTCTTGGAAATCCCAAGCACCCAATCGTGCTTAAGGGGTTGTGGCGCCGTGGAGTGAACAAGATACTTTGACCCGGCGAGGATTCCTACGCTGGAAAACCCAAGCACAGAGGGCTTTATCCCAGATCTTAGCCCGGTGTAGGAAGCCGGAAGCCAAATCAAAAATTCACCACTCAGATGAGGAGGTAAACGGACAAGACAATGGATCGCACCAAGAAGATCCTGATTTCGATGCTGGTGCTGGGTGCACTGGCGGCGGTCGGAGGCGGCACCTATGCCTCCTTCAATGCCGTCACCACCAACCCCGGCAACACCTTCCAGACAGGGACCATCCTGCTGGCCAACGACAAGAACCACACCAACGCCAACGGGACCTCGTGCTTCAGCTACGGGACCCTGACGGCCGGTGAGTTCACCAACGGCAACAGCGCCACCTGCTCCACGCTGGTCACGGTTGCCACCACCAAGCCCAGCGCCACGGTCACCACCGTCGTGCTCGACCTCAAGAACGTCGGCTCGCTCAACGGCACCCTCGGCATGACCACCACCTGTGCGTCGGCCGACAACCTGCCCGCCTCCGGGAACCGCAGCCTCTGCGACCGGCTGGCGATCCGCATCCAGGAGTGCGCGACCTACACCAACGGCAACACCAGCTGCACGACGACCAGCACCACACACTGCGTGTACTCGTCGAACGGCGCCGACACCCTGGCCGCCTGTGCCGCACTCGGCATCCCGGGCGCGCCCGGCACCGCCGGCAGCCTGACCGCGATGGCCGCCCTTCCCGCGTCAACCACGGTGGCCACGCTCAACGCCGCCACCGAAGTCGAGTACGAGATCGACATCCAGCTGCCCGACACGGGCGCCGGTGCCGACAACGACGTGCAGGGCAAGACCGCGACCTTCGCCTTCACCTGGTCCCTGTCCTAAACCGGATAACGAGAGCTAACAGAGCAGAGAAGTGCGCGTCCCAGGCGGACTCATAGAGGGAGAGAGGACATACGGCTCGGCCGGTTTGCTCGGCCGCATCCAGTCCGCCCACGCCGCTTCTCTGCTCACCACCAACGTCACCCCCGCGGCCGCCGCCTCCACGGCGCGGCCGCGGGTCCTGCGTTCCACCTTCAACAAGATGATGGTGAGCGTCATGGTCCTGGCCAGCGTCGGCACGCTGGCGAGCGGGACCCTGGCTTCCTTCAACGCCACCACCACCAACCCCAACAACACCTTCCAGACCGGCACCATCGCGCTCAGCGACAACGTGGCTGCCCAGACCTGCCTCAGCTACGGCACCCTGAACGCGCAGAACCAGTTCACCAACAACAACGCCAACGGCAGCTGCAACTCGATCGCCTTCGCGACCGCCGCCAAGCCGGGCGACGCCGCCGCCACCGCCAACTTCACGCTCAAGAACGTGGGCAGCCTGGCCGGCACGACGCTCACGGTGGCCGGCAGCGCCTGCGTCACCACCAACAACGCCGAGGCCTTCCACGGGGCCGGCGACCTCTGCGTGCAGCTGGTGATCGCCGTCCAGGAGATGGACAGCGCCTTCGCCACCAACAAGCAGTGCGTCTACCCGAGCACCGCCCTCGCCTGCCCGCTGACCAACACGATCAGCAGCTTCCAGACCGCGTCGCCGGTGACCGCGGGCTTCACCGCGGGCCTCGCCAAGAGCGGCGCCGCCGGCGACACCCGCTACTTCCAGGTTCTGATCCAGCTGCCCAGCACCAGCGCCAACTCGTTCCAGGGCCGGGTGGCCACGTTCTCGATCACCTGGGAACTGGACCAGTAAGCTGCGCACCTCAGCCCTTACCGTGAGCGGCGTGCAAGCGCCGCCCGCGAAGGCTCCCGCCGCCGCCCCTCCCAAAATCGACTGGGCGCAGATCGGCAACCGCGTCGCGACCGTCGCGCTGCTGTTCGCGGTGGCGGCGCTGGTCGTCATCAACCTCGGCCCCTTCGTGTTCCCTTACCGCGTCTACACCGTGCTCTCGGGCTCGATGGAGCCGACCATCCCGGTCGGCGCGCAGGTGGTGGTCGTCAAGGTCAACGCCGCCGACATCCTGGTCGGCGACATCATCACCTTCGACCGCCCCAGCAACCCGGGGGTGCTGATCACGCACCGCGTGATCGAGGTCGAGCCGGACGGCAAGGGCGGCACCCAGTGGATCACCAAGGGCGACCACAACAGCATCCCCGACAGCTGGCGCATCCCGGCCACCGGGTACGGCTATCGCTACGCCTTCGCGGTGCCCCTGGTCGGCTACCTGTTCGCCATGCTGCAGTCGCCGCTGGGCCGCATCTGCTTCATCCTGGCGCCGGCCCTGCTGCTGGCCGCCGTGGTCGTCAACGACTTCTGGAAGGCCAGCGACAAGCGCCGGCTGCCGGCGGCATGAGCGATACCCTGCGCCTGCGCGTGGTGCTGGTCGTGTGCGCCCTGGTCCTGGGCAGCGCCGCGATCAAGGGCACCCTGGCGCTCAGCTTCGGCCGGACCACGCACCCTGGCAGCACCTACAACACGGCGGCCGTGTACGACCCCAGCGCCATCACGTCCGCACCGGTCGACAACACCCAGACCGTGGCCTGGACCGATGCCGTCAACAACCACGGCAACGGCAACGGCTACGCGGTGTTCGCCTACCACGAAGGACCGACCAGCACCGCCTGCAACACCACGCAGGCCAACTACACCTTCGTGGCCGGCACCACCAACGCCAGTCCTTCCTACACGGACAACGGCGTGTTCGCCGGCTCCAGCGCGAGCTACTTCGGCAGCTTCACCTGCTACATGATCCGGACCTGGGACGTTCCCGGCGTCAACCCCTCGAGCTGGACCTCGGGTACGGTGCCGACCTGGACGTCGCAGATCGCGCCCAGCCCCGCCAACCAGTACGTGACCCCCAACGGGGTGGCGGTCGGCTTCTTCCCGAGCAGCGTGACCATGACCAACTCCAACGGCACCCTGGCCGCCGGCGACACGGTCGTTCTCAACTACGACCAGGCCACCAACGCCCCCAACCTGGCCGGGCTCTCGGTGTGCGCCACCAAGGGGAGCAGCGCCACCTTCTACCTGGGCCAGAGCCTGGCGGTGGCGACCTGTGACACCGTCGGCGGCACCAGCATCGGGAAGTTGACTGGCGGCACCTACACATCCAGCGCGGACGGTGTCTGGGCCGCCACATACGTCTGGAGCAACGGCAACAAGACCCTGACCATCACGATCGGGGCCGAGACCCTCGGCACCAAGATCCCCACCGTCATGGCCGGCACCTGGACGTTCACGGCCAGCCAGTCCCCGGAGGCGGCGCAGGCCATCGTCAAGTCGGCCGACGCCACCCTCTTCCCCTGCAACGCCAATCACGCCGGTGTGAGCGAGGGCATCCCGGCGACCAGCCAGACCAACGTCTGCCTGCCCACCACCACGACCCACTTCTAGAAGTCGATGAGCAGCATGACCCTCGGACACACGAAGCCGGAGCCCACGCGCAGCCCCAACGGCGTGCTCGGGATCGCGCTGGCGGTGGCCGCCATCGTGGCCGCGATCGCGCTGCTCGCGACCAACCCCCACCTGCTGGTGGCGCTCTCCAGCGACCGCGAGGGCCAGGCCCTGCTGCCGAGCAGCACGCTCGCCCCCGGCGCCTCGACCACCGGCGCGCTGATCCTGACCAACGAGGGCCTGCTGCCGCTGCGCTACGACGTCAAGGTCGAGGCCGGCCAGGAGGAGCTCGACAACAGCGTGATCATGCGGCTCCGCCGCAACGACGAGCCCAACTTCTTCTACCAGGGCCCGCTCACCTCGGACCCGGTCACGATCGGGTTCCTGGCGCCGGGCCAGCACACCCGCATCGAGGTCACGCTCAGCGCTCCCCCGGCAGCCGGTGGCACCGCGGCGGTCCCGGTCGACGACACCTTCGTCTGGACCGCCCACTCCCCCGGCTTCGAGTTCTGGTGGTGGCTGCTGCCGGTGGCCCTGGGCCTCGTAGTGGCCGCCGTCCTGCTGCCCCGGCTGCTCGATCTCTTGGCCAGGCTGCGGCGCCTGCCGGCGTCCCGCTTCGAGCTTTTCTGGCGGGCGCCCGTGGCGCTGGCCGCGGTCATCCTGGCCATGCTGGCGCCGCTCTCGGGCGTCACCCTGGCCAGCATCAACGCGCAGGCCTCCAACCCGTCCAACGTCTTCGCGATCGGGTCGGTGGTCCTCAACAACCGGACCGCCAGCGGCACCACCTGCATCTCGGCCGCGGGGGACGGCAGCCAGACCGCGAACGGGCAGTGCGGCGCCATCTTCACCGTCTCCAACGCACGTCCCGGCACCTCCGCCAGCGGGCGCCTGACCGTGCGCAACGCCGGCACCGTCCCCGTCAGCCAGTTCCTGCTCTGGGCGCCAAGCGCCTGCGCGACCAGCAGCCCGGCCAACACCATTCACGGCGGCGGGGACCTCTGCCAGCAGACCGAGCTGACCATCCACGACGACAGCCACGACCGCTGCTACTTCCCGGTCAACCGCGACGGTCCCTGCACGCTGCGGGCGGACGGCACGATGGGGTCCTTCGCCACCCGCTACGCCCCCGGCAGCGCCCTCTCGCTCTCACCGACCGGGCTCGGGTCGGGCCTCACCTACACCTTCACGGTCGCCCTCGACCCCGCGACCGGCAACGATTACCAGGGCCGCCTGGCCACCCTCGACTTCACCTGGGAGATCGCCCAGTAACTAGGTTGCTGACCTGGACGGTCAACGCCTTCCTGGCGGTCGTGGTCGTCGGCCTGCTCGTCCTCCAGGTCGGCCCTCGGTTCCTCCCCTACCGCGTCTTCGACGTCCTCTCGGGCAGCATGCAGCCGGCCATCCCGATCGGGGCCGAGGTGGTCGACCAGGTGGTGCCCGGCGCTTCGCTCGAGGTGGGAGACGTCATCACCTACGAGCACCCGCGGCACCCGGGCACCTACATCACCCACCGCGTGATCGCCATCGACCGCACCGGCCTGGCGCCCATTATCAGCACCCGCGGCGACGCCAACGGCGCCCCCGATCCCTGGAAGGTCCAGGTGCAGTCGAGCATGCTGCGGGTCCAGGTCACGATCCCGCTCCTCGGCTACCTCCTGGGCTCGCTCGCCAGCCCCTACGCCCGCCTGGTCATGGTCGTCCTGGTGGCGGCCGGCGCCGTGGTTTTCGTGGCCGAGATGTGGCTCAGGAAGTGATCAAGCAGAGGTTGACGGTCACCTGATCGCAGGCTGACGCCGCGCCGTCCTTGTCGGGACCGCAAACCTGGCGAAGCTTGTCTCGTGAAGCTCGGGCTGCTGGTCAAGGTCGCACCGTTCGCCCTGGCCGCCTTCGCCCTGCTTCACGGCTTCGGCGACGGGCTGGCCAGCGAGGGCGGGATCGGCCTGACCAACGTGGCGGGTCGAGCCGGGGACTGCGTGGCGCCGACCCGCCAGGCCGCCTGCGCCACCCTCTTCGACGGCTCGGGCATCCTCTTTCCAGGCGGCCCTGCCATCGAGCGCTCGTTGACGGTGACCTGGCACGGCAACGGCCACGCGGCGTCGGCTCTCGGCCTTTACGTCGCCAACTTCACGAGCCACGACCCGCGCAGCCAGCCTGGCTGCACCGCCGCCGACCCCGCCGACCGCCTCGACCTCTCGGTCAGCCAGGACGGCACCCTTCTCTACACCGGCAGCCTCTCCGACCTCGCCCGCGACCACGGCAGCGCCCCCGACACCCTGCTCGCCCGTGGCGACAGCGGCCTCTTCAAGATCGCGGTCTCGCTGGACCGCGCGGCCGGCAACGGCTACATGGGCTGCGTCTCGACCGCCGACCTGGTCTGGACCGCCTCCCAGTAGGCCTTGAGGGCGGCCCGCCAGGGCCGCAGCGGTGAGACTCGCGAGGATTCCAGGCACCCGTTCAGGGGCCTGGGCGCGGCAGCTCCCAGCGCATCCGTGGTGATGGCCTCGACCTCGACCTCCAGGGCCGCCAGGCGCAGCGTCTCCAGGGCCAGGTCCCGCCAGCTGCAGCAGCCCTCCGCCACCAGGTGGACCAGGCCGGCCGCCCCGGACTCGACCAGCGCCACGGCCCCCGCCGCCAGGTCGCGCGCGTAGGTCGGGTTGAGGCGCTGGTCGTCGACCACGCGCAGCGCCTGGCCGCTGCGGGCTCGCGCCAGGATCCGCTGCGGGAACGATCCGCCCTTGACGGCCGACCCGACCTGCCCGTAGACCCCGGCCGTCCGGACCACCAGCCCGGTCTCCAGCACGGCCAGCTCGCCCTCGCGCTTGGAGCGGGCGTAGGCGGATTGCGGGTTGGGGTCGTCCGCTTCGCGATAGGGCCGGCCGGCGGAGCCGTCGAACACGTAGTTGGTCGAGAAGTGCACCAGCCTGGCCCCCAGCCGGGAGCATTCGGCCGCCAGCAGCTCGGGACCTCGAGCGTTGACCTGGAAGGCGCCGTCCGGGTCTGACTCCGCCGCGTCCACCGCGTTGTAGGCCGCGCAGTTGAACACGACCTGCGGCCGCTCCCGCTCCAGGACCGCCCGCACCGCCGCCGCGTCGCTGATCGAGAGCTGGCGGCGGTCGAACGCGGCCGCCTCCGGCAGGAGCGCCCTCAGCTCGGAGCCGAGCTGGCCGGCCGCCCCCGTGATCAGGGAACGGCTGAGGCTAGGGTGCGACGTGCCGGGCGCGCAGGCGCTCGAGGCGCTGGCGCTTGACGTCCAGGGCCCGCTGCAGCGCAGCGGCGAGCTGGCTGTCGTTCATGGGTACCACCCGCAGCCGGGCCTCCAGCTGGAGCACCTCCACCTCGGCCCGGCTCAGCTCGAGGTCGATCGTGTGTGGCTTCGTCATCTGTACGAGGAAATTCTCCTACCAACGGCGGAATTTCTCAAGGGCGCGCTGTTAAAACGCCTCAGTCCAGCGAAATCGCGTCGCGGAGCTTCTCGAAGAAGCCCCTGGAGACCTTCTCGGGCTTGCCGGTCAGGCCTCCGACCTTGCGCAGCATCGACTTCTGCTCCGCGGTGAGGTCCTTGGGAACCAGCACCTGGATCCGCACGAACTGGTCCCCACGCCGCCCGCTGCGCACGTGGGGGATCCCCTTGCCGGCCAGGCGGAAGGTCTGCCCGTACTGGGTGCCGGGCGGGATCGAGACCTCGACCGCGCCGTCCAGGGTGGGCACCTCGATGCGGTCCCCGAGGGCGGCCTGCACCACGTTGATCCGGAGGTCGTAGACCACGTCCTGGTCGCGCCGCTGCAGCTGCGGGTGCGGCTTGACCCGGAGGACGATGTAGAGGTCGCCGGGAGGGCCGCCCCGGTAGCCGGCCTCGCCCTCGCCGGTGAGCCGGATCTGGGAGCCGGTGTCGACCCCGGCCGGGATGTTCACGCGCAGCCGCCGGCGGCGCTCGACGCGGCCCTGGCCGCGGCACTCCGGACAGGGGTTCTTGAGGATCCGGCCCTCGCCGCCGCAGCTCTGGCAGGCCACGATGTTGACGACCTGGCCGAAGATCGACTGGGCCGCGCGCCGGACCTGGCCGGAGCCCCCGCAGGCCGAGCAGGTCTCGATCCCGGAGCCGGGCTCGGCGCCCGCGCCGGAGCAGCGCTCGCAGCCCATCAGGCGGGGCACCTCGATCTCCTTCTCGATGCCGGTGAAGGCCTCCTCGAAGGCGATCGTGAGGTCGTACCGGAGGTCGTCACCGCGCACCGTGCGCCCGCGCGCGCCGCGCCCGGCGCCGCCGCCGAAGAAGGTTTCGAAGATCTCGCCAAAGCCCCCGAAGCCCTCGAAGCCCCCGAAGCCGCTGGTGTCCACACCGGAGTGGCCGAACATGTCGTAGCTACGGCGGCGGTCCGGGTCGGAGAGGACCTGGTAGGCCTCGGAGCACTCCTTGAAGCGCTCGCCCGCCTCCGGGTTGTCAGGGTTGCGATCGGGGTGGTACTGCATGGCCAGCTTGCGGAAGGCGCCCTTCAGGTCTTCGGCCGAGGCTCCCCGCTGGACCCCGAGGACCTCGTAGTAATCGCGCTTGATGGCCACGGACCGATAAACCCTAGCCGGTGGGCGCAGGCTGCCTGCTGACTCTGACCAGGGCCGGCCGCAGCACGCGGTCGTGCAGGCGGTAGCCGGGGCGCAGCTCGTCGATCACGGTGTCGTCAGGGTGCTCCGCCGACTCCGCCGACCCGATCGCCTCGTGGACCTTGGGGTCGAAGCGGACGCCGATCGCCTCGATCCGGCTCACCCCCACTCCCGCCAGCACCTCGTCCAGCTTCTGCAGTGTGAGCTGGAGCCCCTTCAGCCAGCCCTCGTCGACCTCGGGCGGCGCGTGCTCCAGGCTGCGATGGAGGTCGTCGACGACCGGCAGCAGCCGCTCGACCAGGATGGCGGTGGCGTACTGGACGGTGTCCAGCTGGTCCTGGCGGGCGCGCTTCCTGAAGTTCTCGAAGTCAGCGGCCAGCCGGAGATAAGTGTCCTTGGGGACGGCGACTTCCCCCTCCCCGCGGGGCGGGGAGGGTTGGGGTGGGGCCTCTTCGGACTCCGGCGCCGCCTCATGCGGCACCCTGCGGCGGGTGGTCACGTTCGGGTTCTTACCTCGCTTGGGCGCCACGAAAACGTCAGTGCAGCTCGGTCATGCGTACCGAGGCGGCGTCGGCGGCCACCTTCAGGCGCCCCAGCACCTGCCCGTACTCCATGCGCGTGGGCCCCACCACCCCCAGCACGCCCTTCATCCGGTTGGAGGGGCCGTAGGTGGTCAGGATCACCGCGCAGGAGCGCAGCTGGGAGGTCACGTTCTCGGAGCCGATCACGACCTGGAGGTCGGTGTCCCCGACCAGCGTCTGCAGCAGCGCGGCCAGCTGCCGGGTCTCCTCCAGGATCTCCAGGACCTCCTGCAGGCGCGCCGACTCGGCGAACTCGGGCTGGCGCAGGAGGTTGCGGACCCCATCGTGGACGACCAGGGTCTCGACCGCCTGCTCGAACAGGGCCAGGACCCCGCCCAGCTTCTCCAGCAGCTCCTTCTCCAGCCCCTCGCCGGTGCGCTGCAGGCGGACGGCCACCTGGTCGCGGTCCTTGCCGGAGAGCTCGCGGTTGAGCTTGCCGGCGACCCGGGAGAGCTCGGCCTGGTCGGTGGGACGGGAGACCGTCAGCACCTGCTGGCGGATCAGGTTGCCCTCGACCAGGATGATCATGAGCACGTCCTGGGGCTCCAGGGAGACCAGGTCTATGTGCTTGATCCGGGCCCGCGGCCCGTGGGGCGCGCTGGCCACCGCGGCGTTGCGGGTGGCCGTGGCGACCGTGGTCGCCAGCCGCTCGACGATCGCCTGGACGTCCGCGGGGGCGGTCCGCAGCTCCTCGCCGATGTAGGCGCGGACCTGGGCCGGCACCGGCTCGGCGTCCATCAGGAAGTCGACGAAGTAGCGGTAGCCGCGGTCGGTCGGTATCCGCCCGGCCGAGGTGTGGGGCTGGACCAGGTAGCCGAGATCGGCCAGGTCGGAGAGCTCGTTGCGGATGGTGGCCGAGCTCAGGTTGAGGAAGTAGCGGCTGGCCAGAGACTGCGAGCCCACGGGCGTGGCGCTCACCGTGAACTCGCGGACGACCGCCTTGAGGATGTCTTCCTTTCTTGGTTCCATTAGATCACCCCCTCCCCTGAGGGGAGGGTTGGGGTGGGGTTTATTGGCACTCCCTTGTCGAGAGTGCCAATCAGAGTACCGCCATCGCGACCTGGTTGTGAAGGTCGAGACCGCGCCGGGTGGGCGCCACCCGGGCGCCCCGCCGGGTGACCAGCCCCGCCTTCTCCAGCTCGCCGAGCTCGTCTTCGAAGCCCTCCTGGGACGCGACCCCGGCAATCGCTCGGAGGCCCAGCATCAGGCGCTCGGCGCGCATCTGGCGGAGGTCCAGCTCTTCCCCGTCGGCGCGGGGCTCCGCGGCCCGGGCGATGTACTGACGGGGCAGCGCCAGGTTCCACCAGCGCCAGGCCCGGTCCCGGGCGGCCGCGTAGCTGTGCGCTCCCGCCCCGGCGCCGTAGACCGGCCGGCACCGCCAGTAGGCCCGGTTGTGGCGCGACTCCCGGCCCGGCCGGGCCCAGCTGGAGACCTCGTAGCGCCGGTAGCCCAACGCGCCGAGCTCTTCGACCGCCGCATCCAGCTGGTCGGCCTGGGCGTCGCTCCCGGTCTCGGCCAGCAGGCCGCGGTCGCGGCGCCGCGTGAGCAGGGTTCCCGCCTCGAACGAGAGGCAGTAGCAGGACAGGTGCTCCGGTTCCAGCGCCGCCGCCCGCTGCAGCGTCTCCCGCCAGAGCGCGTCGGACTGCCCGGGGATGCCGTAGATGAGGTCGAGGCTGACGTTTTCGAAGCCCGCCTCCCGCGCCTGGCGGAAGGCTCGCTCCGCCTGCGCCCCGTCGGTTCGCCGCTCGAGCACGGCCAGGGCGCGGGGATCGAAGCCTTGCACTCCGAGGCTCAGGCGGTTGACGCCCCCCTCGCGCCAGGTCGCCAGCCGGGCGGGGTCGGTGCTGACGGGGTTGGCTTCCAGCGTGACCTCGGCGTGGGCCTCGACCTCGAAGCGCTCCCGGATCCCGGCCAGCAGCCGCGCCATCAGCTCGGCGGGCAGCAGGCTGGGCGTGCCGCCGCCCAGGTAGACCGTGCGCAGGCTGCCGAACGGGTAGCGTGCGCGGGCGGCGTCAAGCTCCGTCAGCAGCGCTGCGACGTAGGCCGGCATCAGGCCGTCCATCCCGGCATAGGCGTTGAAGTCGCAGTACCCGCACTTGTGCTTGCAGAAGGGGATGTGCAGGTAGAGGTGGCGAAAACTCCTCCCCACTCGGTGGGGAGGTCCCACTCCTCCCCGCTCGGCGGGGAGGTCCTCCCGCAGGGAGGGGAGGGGCAGCGAGGGGGAGGGGGACGAGGGGTGGGTCGTCACTCGGCGAGCTCCTCGACCCGCGCGCCCGCCAGCTCCGCCAGCCGGATGGGCGTGATCGGGAACACCGAATCCGGCCGCCCGGCGGCCGCCCAGACCAGGTCGTAGCGCTCGAGGTCGCGGTCCATGAAGACCGGCAGCGGCCGGGCGTGCCCGAAGGGCGGCACCCCCCCGATGGCGTAGCCGGTCGCTTGGCGGGCGGTGTCGGCGTCGGCCTTCTCGACCGGCCCGCCGGCCACGGCCGCGAGCTTGGCGGGGTCGAGGCGGTTGGCGCCGCTGACCAGCGCCACCACCGGCCGCCCGGCGGCCGTGAAGACCAGCGACTTCACGATCTGGCCGACCTCGCAGCCGATAGCGCGCGCCGCGTCCTCGGCGGTCCGGGTGCCCTGCGGGAAACGCCGCACCTCGATGCCGTGGCCCTGCTCCTCGATCCAGGCAGAGGAGTGGCTGTGGTCCTGCACGGGGCCGATCTTAGGTCGTCGGCCGCGAGCCCCGGTCCGCCGCGCGAGAGCCTCGGGCCGGTTAGATTCTGGGTCGTGGCGAGCGGGCGCGGGGGGCGGCGGTAGCGCGTCTTCGGGTCGCGGCACTGCTCGCTGCGCCCTGGGTGATGAGCCTGGCGCTGGCCTCCACCCCCCTCTACGACTGTCCCGCCCCGGGCGCGGCCAGCCCTTTCCGCATCTGCTTCCGCGCCCATGTCGGCCCCCTGCCCACGACCCTGCTCGAGGTCGTGCTGGCGGTGGCGATCGTGGTCGGGCTGGTGGCCGGGTGGCGGCGACTGCCCTGGCGCAACCCGTATACCTGGCCGGCGCTGGTCGTCCTCGCCGGCGCCAGCCTGGGCGTCGTGGTGGCGCCCGACCACCGCGCCGCGCTGGGGCTCTGGAAGGCCTACTTCGTGGAGCCGATGCTGGCCGGCGTGATCATCGTCTGGCTGGCCGCCGAGCGCCGGAACGCGCGCATCCTGCTGGCCGGCCTGGCCGTGGCGGGGACCCTGGTCGCGGTCCTGAACCTGGTCGCCTTCGGGATCGTCGTCTCGGAACACGTCGATGTCGTCCGCCAGCCGGCGGTGGTCCTGTACCGCTCCCCCAACGACATCACCCTCTTCCTGGTGCCGCTGCAGGCGGTGGCGCTGGCGATCGCCCTGTTCGGCGACGAGGCCCGGGAGCGGCGCCTCGCGATCCCCTTCCTGGCGATCACGTTCCTGGCCGACGTTGCCAGCCTCTCCCGGGGCGGCTGGCTGGCGATGGTGACGGTCCTACTGGTGGTGGGCCTGTTCTCGGCCCGCCGCCTCCTGGTCGCGGCGGCGGCCGCGGTCGTGGTGGCAGGGGCACTAGCGGTACCCGGGAGCCGGCGCCGGATCCTGGTCCAGTTCGATCCCAACAGCGCTGACAACTCGGTACAGCTGCGGTTCGTGCTCTGGCGCTCGGCGCTCAACATGCTGCGCCACAACCCGATCTTCGGCGGGGGCCTCTCCGGCTTCGAGCAGGCGGTCCGCCCCTACGCGGACCCCAGCTACCACGAACAGCTGATCGACCCGCACAACCTCGTCCTGAACTGGTGGTCGGAAACGGGCCTGGTCGGGCTGGCCGGGTTCGTCTGGACCGCGGTGCAGGTGGGAAGGACTGCGTGGGCCGGCCTCCGAGCCGGGCCCTGGCCGCGGGCCGTCTCGATCGGGCTGCTCGGCGTGCTGGCGGGGATCGTCGCCCACGGCCTGGTGGACGTGCCGTACTTCAAGAACGACCTCGCGGTCGAGTTCTGGGCGCTGCTCGGCCTCCAGCTGGGCGCGCTCCGCGGAGCCCGATGAGCCGGTCGCCCGCCAACATCGAGGAGCTCAAGCGGGCGGTCGCCGCCCACCGCTGGTTTCATACCATCGACCTCGGCGACGGCGTCGTGACCCCGGGCGACGACGACAGCCCGGCCAAGCTGCGAACGCTCGGCCTGCCCGATCGCTTGGAGGGGCTGAGCGTCCTCGACGTGGGCGCCTGGGACGGCTTCTTCAGCTTCGAGGCCGAGCGTCGCGGCGCCGCGCGTGTGCTGGCCACCGACGACTTCTGTTGGAGCGGGCCCGGCTGGGGCACCAAGGCGGGGTTCGACCTGGTCCATCGAACGCGGGGCTCCGCCGTCGAGAGCAAGGAGATCGCAGTGCTCGACCTCTCGCCCGAGACGGTGGGCACCTTCGACCTGGTCCTCTTCCTGGGCGTCCTGTACCACATGCAGCACCCGCTGCTAGCGCTGGAGCGGGTCGCCTCGGTGACGCGCCGGCAGCTGATCCTGGAGACCGGCACCGACATGACCTGGTTTCGCAAGCCGCTGCTCGCCTACTACCCGTTCGCCGAGGCGGTCGGCGACGACACCAACTGGTGTGGGCCCAACCCGGCCGCGGTGATCGCGATGCTGAGGACGGTGGGCTTTCAGGAGGTGAAGGTGCACTACCGCCTCGCCACCGTCCGGGCCCTGGCCCGCTCAGCTCGGCAGACGCTGCAGCGCCGACGACTCTTCCTGATCAGCCGCTTCGTCTTTCACGCCTGGAAGTAACCGCCGGCGCTACCCAGGCGGCCATGACATCTGGCGCCCCGCCAGGACGTGAAGGTGGACGTGGAAGACGCTCTGCTGGGCGTGGGGCCCGGTGTTGAGGACGAGCCGGTAGCCGGTGTCCTCCATGCCCCGCTCCCGCACCACCCGGCGGGCCATCAGGAACATGGCCTGGAGGTCGGCCGGGTCCTCCACGGCGGCGGCATCCGGGTAGTGGTTGCGGGGCACCACCAGCACGTGGAGGGGCGCCGCGGGTGCGATGTCGTGGAAGGCCACGGTGCGCTCGTCCTGGGCGACCAGGTCCGACTTGATGTCGCCGGCCACGATCTTGCAGAAGATGCAGTTGGGGTCGCTTTTCAAGCCGCAGCCTCCTCGTAGACGACCGTTTCCAGCTGGCCGGCGGCGCGGCCCGCCGGGTCGGCCGAGACCTGGATGTAGTTCTCGCTGAGGCCGCGGATGCGGCCGCCCAGGGTGCGGTCCCAGATCACCTGCAGGGGCCGCCCCGCGAACGAGCGCTCGTAGTCAGCCTTCAGCCGGTGCCCCAGCGCGATCAGCTCGGCCGACCGCCGCCGGGCCTCAGCCACCGCCACGGCGTCGGGATACCGGGCCGCCGCGGTGCGGGGCCGGACCGAGTAGCGGAAGACGTGCAGCCCGGTGAAGCCGGCGCGCTCCACCGCCTCCAGGGTCCGCTCGAAGTCGGCGGCGGTCTCGCCCGGGAAGCCGACCATCATGTCGCCGGTCAGGGCCAGGTCGGGCCGCACCGCGCGGGCGGCGGCGACCGCTGCCTCGAATCGCGCCAGGTCGTAGCGGCGGCGCATCCGGGCGAGCACCGCGTCGGACCCGCTCTGGAGGGGCAGGTGGAGGTGCGGGCATAGGCGCGGGTGCTCGAGCAGCGCGGCCAGCTCGCCGTCGACGTGGGAGGGATCGATCGAGGAAAGCCGCAGCCGGGCGGGCGCGCAGGCCTCCAGCAGGCGCCGCACCAGTGGCGCCAGCCCACCCCTATAGGACCCCAGGTCGATGCCGGTGAGCACGATCTCGCGGTAGCCGGCGGCCGCCGCGGCGCGCGCGCGCGTCTCCAGGTAGGGCAGGACGCGCGAGATCGAACGGCCGCGGGTCTGCCAGACGATGCAGAAGGTGCAGCGGTTGTCGCAGCCGTCCTGGACCTTCAACACATAGCGCGAGCGGTGCACGCCCGGCGGCTGCACGCGCTCGATGCCGTTGGGCGCCTGCTTCCAGGCGTTGGGCACCACCAGGTCGGCGCCCAGAGTGTCGCCGGGGTGGGCGTCGACGTAGCAGCCCATCAGGACCAGCGCCGCGCCCGGGTGCTCGCGGCGGGCCCGGGCGACCGCCTTGCGGGTGTCGCGGTCGGCGGCCGTCGTCACGCTGCAGGAGTTGACGAGCACGTAGTTGCGGGCGGCCACCAGCAGTTCGGCCAACTCGTCAACCTCGGCCGCGTTGGTGCGGCAACCGAGGTTGACGAGGAGACCCCCTCCCCCGGGGGGAGGGTTGGGGTGGGGGCTAGTCAAGCGACAGCACCGCCGTGAAGGCCTCCTGCGGGATCTCCACGATCTCGTCCTGGGCGGCCACGACGCCCGATCTTAGCGGTGCGCCAGTGGCTGTCCCCGTCGGCTGGCCCGGTACCAGGCAACCGTCTCGCGGATCCCCTCCTCAAACGTCGTCTCGGCTTCGAACCCGAATCGATCACGAGCTCGATCCGTCCGAAGCTTGCGCCTCGGCTGGCCGTCGGGCTTGCTGGTGTCCCAGTCGATCCGCCCGGTGAACCCAGTCGCCTGGGCGATCGCACCGACGAGATCGCGAATCGAGATCTCGTAGGAGCTGCCGAGGTTGATCGGGTCCGCGCCGTCGTAGCCCTCGGCCGCCAGCAATATGCCGCGGGCGGCGTCGTCCACATAGAGAAACTCCCGGGTGGCGTTCCCCGTACCCCACACCATGATGGCGTCAGCGCCCGACTCCACCGCCTCGAGGCACTTCCGAATTAGGGCAGGGATTACGTGGGACGATCGGGGATCGAAGTTGTCCCCCGGCCCGTACAGGTTGCAGGGCAGTAGGTAAATGGCATTGAAGCCGTACTGCTGCCGATAGGCCTGGGCCTGGACCAGGTGCATCTTCTTGGCCAGACCGTAGGGCGCGTTGGTCTCCTCCGGGTAGCCGTTCCAGAGGTCGTCCTCGCTGAAGGGCACCGGGGTGAACTTGGGATAGGCACAGACGGTGCCAACCTGCACGAATTTGCGCACCTGGTTCACTCGCGCCTGCTCAATGAGCTCGATGCCCATCACTGCGTTGTCGTAGAAGAACCGGCCCGGGTTTTCTTGATTGGCCCCGATCCCGCCGACCCGGGCGGCGAGGTGGATGACGAGGTCCGGCTTCTGGTCAGCGTACATTCGCTCGACGTCGACCTGCCGGGTCAGGTCGTAATCACGACTTCCGAATACAAAGACCTCCGCGGGATCGTGCCGCCGAAGCTGATCCACGAGTCGCCGGCCGAGGAACCCCCGGCCACCGGTCACGGTCACGCGCAGCCCGCGCCAGAATTCGCTCACTCAGCCCCGATGGGTCCGCTCCCCATAGCGCCCGAAACTTTAACGGATCGCAACGATGCCAAAGCCCAGCCCGGGGTCCGCAGGAGCTTCGTCACGGCAGGAAGTCGAGCCCGTGGTGCGGGCGGTGCGCGCCGCTGAGGGCTCTGAGGAAGCGCTCAGTCGAGAGACAGCACCGCCATGAATGCCTCCTGCGGGATCTCGACGTTGCCCACGCGCTTCATGCGCTTCTTGCCTTCCTTCTGGTTCTCCAGCAGCTTGCGCTTGCGCGTGATGTCGCCCCCGTAGCACTTGGCGATCACGTCCTTGCGCTGGGCGGAGATGGTCTCGCGCGCGATCACCTTGCCTCCGATCGCGGCCTGGATCGGGACCTCGAACATCTGGCGCGGGATGATCGTCTTCAGCTTCTCCACCAGGCGGCGCCCCCAGGCGGCGGCCTTGTCCCGGTGCACGATCATCGAGAGCGCGTCCACCGGCTGGCCTGTGACCAGGACATCGAGCTTGACCAGGTCGCCTTCCCGGAAGCCGATCAGCTCGTAGTCCATCGACGCGTAGCCCTTGGACCGCGACTTCAGGGAGTCGTAGAAGTCGGCGATGATCTCGCCCAGCGGCATCTCGTATTCCAGGAGCACCCGCTCGCCGACCTGGTGCTCGAGGTGCTTGAAGGAGCCGCGCCGCTCCTGGCAGAGCTCCATCATGGCGCCCACGAACTGGGTGGGGACGATGATCGAGACCTTGACGTAGGGCTCCTCGATGCGCTCGATCGAGGTCGGCGGCGGGAGCAGCGCGGGATTGTCGACCTCGATCATCTCGCCCTTCTTCGTGTAGACGTGGTAGGCGACAGTGGGGGCGGTCGTGATCAGGTCGAGGCCGAACTCGCGCTCCAGCCGCTCCTGGACGATCTCCAGATGCAGGAGCCCCAGGAACCCGCACCGGAAGCCGAACCCGAGCGCCGCCGAGTTCTCGGGCTCGTAGACCACCGCCGCGTCGTTGAGCTGCAGCTTCTCGAGTGCGTCCTTCAGGTCCCCGTAGCGGTCGGAATCGGTCGGAAAGAGGCCCGCGTAGACCATCGGCTTGACCGCCCGGTAACCGTGCAGCGCCTGCGAGGCCGGCCGGTCGGCGGCGGTCACCGTGTCTCCCACGCGCGCGTCCTTGACGTTCTTGATGGCGGCGGTGAGGTACCCGACCTCCCCACTCCGCAGGGCGTCGTTGGCCCGCATCCGGGGCGTGAAGTAGCCAACCTCGTCCACGTCGTGGACCACCCCGGTGTTCATCATCCGGACCCGCATCCGGGGCTTGATCTCGCCGTCGACCACCCGCAGGTAGACGATCACCCCGCGGTAGGTGTCGTAGTGGGAGTCGAAGATCAGGGCCCGCAGGGGGGCCTCGGGTTGGCCCTTGGGCGGCGGCACCTCGCGGACCACCGCCTCCAGGATGTCAGTGATCCCCTGGCCGAGCTTAGCGGAGGCGAAGATCACCTTCTCGCGGGGGATGCCAGTGATCTCCACGATCTCGTCGGCCACCAGCTCCGGCTGCGCGGAGTCGAGGTCGATCTTGTTGACCACCGGGATGATCAGGAGTCCCGCTTCCACGGCCTGGTAGAGGGTGGCCAGGGTCTGCGCCTCGACGCCCTGGGCGGCGTCGACGACCAGCAGCGCGCCCTCGCAGGCGGCCAGGGAGCGCGAGACCTCGTAGGCGAAGTCGACGTGGCCCGGCGTGTCGATCAGGTTGAGCTCGTAGGCGCGCCCGTCTCGGCCCTGGTAGGACATGCGGACCGCCTGCAGCTTGATCGTGATCCCGCGCTCGCGCTCCAGGTCCAGGGTGTCGAGCATCTGGTCCTGCATGTCGCGCTTGGCGATGGCGCCGGTGGCGTCGAGCAGGCGGTCCGCCAGCGTCGACTTGCCGTGATCGATATGCGCGATGATGCAGAAGTTGCGGATCAGGTCCTGGGCGGCCACCGGGCCCAATGCTATCCAGCACGGAAGTTGGTCTAGACTGACCGCCGCCTCGCCCCTATCCAACGTATGAGCATTTCCGAGCGCATCCCAGATCAGCCGGACGACGAGCGTGGACTGAAGCCCCGACCACTGCTTCGGCATGCGCACGTGCGAGGGCATACGGGCCGTCGGGGCCGCGGTCGGCGAGCCTCCGCTCGAAAGCGCTGGTGGAAGCGCCCCGGCCCCGTCGTGGCACTGGCACTGATCGCCGTCCTGCTGGCCGGGGGGTCGGCCGCCGGCTACGAGGGCTGGACGCTGAAGCAGCGCGCCGACGCACTGATCGGACGGCTCTCCGCCGAGCTCAAGGGCGGTGCCGACGCCCTCACCGCAGGCAAATCCGATGTGAGCAAGGCGGCCTCCGCGAACGATCCGGCGCCGCTCAAGGACGCGGCCGTGGAGTTCGGCCTCGCCCGACAGCACTTCCGTAATGCGCAGGCACTGATCGACACCGATCCGCTTGTGCACCAGGCCGAGACCCTCTCGACCTACGCGGCGAACTACATCGAGCCCCGAAGGCTGGCGATCGACAACCTGGCCCAGATGGGCCTCGCGCTGGCCGACGCCGGCCAGGACGGCGCAGACGTGGATGCCCAGATGATCAGCCCGGCCAATGCCCAATTGAGAGGCGGCCAGCGGCTGATCGCCACCCTGAACGCGGTCAAGCCGTTCATGCCGAAGATAGCCGCCGACCTCGACAAGGCCAAGCGGCACGCGGACTTGGTCGATGTCTCCGTGCTGCCGTCCGGCCAGCGCGACAGCTTCTTGAAGGCCCGCACCCAGATCGACGACGGGGTCGCCGGCGCCGCCGAGTTCCAGCGGCTGGCGCCGGTCCTGCTCGAGATCCTTGGCGCCAACGGCCCTAGGACCTACCTCGTCGAGAACCTCGACCCCGCCGAGCTCCGGGGGGGTGGGGGCTTCGTCGGCAGCTACATCCTGTTGAGCGCCGACCAGGGTCAGATCAAGCTCGGTGTCAGCGGCAACGTGTACGACATCGACTACCCATACCCGGTGAAGGGGCAGCGCCGATACGTGGCACCGCCCAACAGCCTCAACGAGTTCGCTACCCACGGCTGGGTCTTCGGGGATTCCAACTTCTACGCCGACTTCCCAGCCTCAGCTAGCGGCGGCGAGGACCTCTTCAAGCGAGAGACGGGCAGGTCGGTGGACGGTGTCATCGGCATCGACTTCTGGGCCGTAGCGGAGATGCTCAACGTCACTGGCCCGCTGCAGATCCCCGAGTACGGGATCACGGTCGATGCCAAGACCTTCCCGGACGTCGTCGTGCACCGCTTGCTCACAGAGCAAGGCAACGTGCCCGGCAAGAAGACGTTTTTCCCGATCGTGGCGGCGCACGTCCTGGACAAGCTGACCGCACTGGGCAGCGGGGACTGGAGCAATCTCCTGGGCCATCTCAACACCGCGGTCAGCCAGCGCCACATGCAGGTGTACTTCAATAACCAGACGGCTCAGAACGAGATGGGCAACATCGGCTGGAACGGCCGCCAGATGGCATCGACCCCCGACCTCGAGCTGATGCAGGAGGTGGAGGCCAACTACGGCGGCAACAAGGCCAACTACTGGCTGGAGCGCACCTTCACCCTCGAGCTCACAGTCGACAACGGCAAGCTCGATCACAAGGTGAGCATCGGGCTCAAGAACCTGATCCCTCCCGGGTTCGAGGGAGGCCAGGAATACCGAGGCTACTTCCGGTTCTACTATCCGGACTCGGGAACGGCCGCGCGCGCCGCCGGGCTCCTGGCCGACCACTACCCGAGCGACGAACACCCGAGCGGGCTCAAGCTGCTCGACGGCTGGTATCAGATGCCGCCCAAGAGCAGCTACGACAAGGTGTCGTTCGAGTACGTCACCGACGCTGCCAACCTGGGCTCGGGCCACCGGATCTATTGGGAGAAGCAGCCCGGCACCCTGGCCGACAAGGTCCACGTGGTCTACAAGGTGGACGGCAATGTGTTCACGTTGGACACCGACTTGAGCCAGGACCGCGTGCTGACGATCAACCCCGGCGGGATCAGCGTGGCGCCCGGCCTGGCCGGCGCCGCCCACCTTCCGATCCTCGGCTGAATCGCCCTCCTGTGAGCAATACATCTTACGGTTGCGTCGTGCGCTCAAGCGAGCCATCTTGGTCCCGGCGCCGAGCCTGGGGGATCGACGGGCCGTTCGCAGTAATGCAGGACGCTTACTTGGTCGGTTTGAAGCGCGGACTCGAAGGCTTCATCGTCACCACCGAGCTCTGCGGAATCATGCCGGGAACCGCGTTGGTCTTTGCCGACCATGCGTGCGGGCTCCGGGTCGAGCCGGACGACGCGGCGGCGCTGACTAACGTCGTACTCCGCATCGGCAGAGTCGACCGCGAAGGAATGGGGCGGCGGGCTGGCTGCGCGCGTTTTGAACTGCCTCGCGACCGACCGCTGGCGTCCTCGGCGTACAAGGATCTGCTGGTCGAGGCGGTCTGGGAATCTAGGGCCGCCTGACCGGTATGCGAGTGCTGGTCACTGGCGGCGCCGGATTCATCGGGTCACACCTGGTGGAACGCTTGTTGGCCGATGGCGAGGAGCCGGTGGTCTTCGATAACCTCGCGACTGGACGCCTCAGCAACATCCGGACCTTGGACATCGAGAAGATCGAAGGGGACGTCCGCTCGCGCGCTGACGTGCGCCGCGCGATGCGCGCTGTGAAGGGGGTGTTACACGCAGCCGCGCTTCCTTCTGTCGCGCGCTCGTGGCAAGATCCGGTCACGACTCTGGCGGTTAACGCCCAGGGCACCGCGATCGTCGTCGAAGAGGCGATCGCCGCAGGCGTCGAACGCTTCGTGTACTCGTCGTCATCGTCGATCTATGGCGACCAGGAAGCCGAGCGGAAGGTCGAGACGCTCGAGCCGCGACCAATCTCGCCGTATGGCTTCTCGAAGCTGCTGGCAGAGCAGATCGTGCTCGCGCACGGAGCGAGTAGCCGGATTGGCACGCTCGCGCTCCGCTACTTCAACGTTTTCGGCAGCCGACAGGACCCGGACTCGCCGTACTCGGCCGTAATCCCCAAGTTCATTACTGCGGCTGTTGCCGGTGAAACAGCGGTCATCTACGGCGATGGCCTGCAGAGTCGCGACTTCACCTTTGTCGAGAACGTGGTCGAGGCCAACCTGCTCGCGCTGAGGTCCGCTGTATCCGGCGTGGCGGTCAATATCGCCTCGGGGCAGAGCCGGACGCTGCTCAACCTGGTCGACTCCATCTCAGCCGTCGCGGGTCACCGGCTGGCGGTCGAGCACGCTGCGCCGCGCGAGGGTGAGATCCTTCACTCGTTGGCAGACATCAGCCTAGCTGGCGAGGTGCTCGGCTACCGCCCGCTGGTGACGTTCACCGACGGCCTCCACCAAGCGTACGATGCATATGCGAACTAGGGTCGCGCGGGTCATCACCAGGATGAATGTTGGAGGGCCCGCCCGCCATGTGACCATTCTCGCCACCGAGGCGGGAAATGAGTGGAACGGCGTGCTGATCACGGGCACGCCCGACGAGCGAGAAGGAACGCTGGAATCGGCGGCCGTAGAGCGGTGTGCACGCGTGATCTCCGTGCCCTCGCTCCAGCGCCGCCCGTCTCCGTTACGCGATCTGCGAGCGCTGGTAGCACTTGTGCGACTGTTCCGCAGGCTTCGGCCCCAGGTGGTGGCGACCCACACCGCCAAAGCCGGCGCCCTCGGGCGCGTGGCAGCTCTGCTGGCTGGAGTGCCCGTGCGCGTTCACACCTTTCACGGCCACGTGCTCGAAGGTTATTTCAGCAAGTCAGGGAGCGCCGTGGTCCGGATGACCGAGCGAATTCTGGCCAAGATCACGACGCACTTCGTCGCCATCAGCCCACAAGTCGCAGCCGACCTCCAGAAGATCGGGATCGCCTCGGACAAGATCACGATCGTCCGCCTGGGACTGGAGCTCGACTACCTTGTCGACCCGCCGCGTGGAGTGTTGCGCCGAGAGCTGTCGATCCCCAGAGAGGCTCCGATCATCGCAATCGTTGGCCGCCTGGCTCCCGTCAAGGCTCATCCGCTGCTCTTCGACGCCGCCCCCGAGGTTCTGCGGGCCTTTCCAAACGCCTGCTTTCTGGTTGTAGGCGACGGGGAGCTCTGGGCGGAACTCCACGACGACGTCATAGCCCGCGGTCTCGGCTCCAGCGTGCTCTTCACCGGCTGGCGGCACGACCTCCCGAACGTTTACGGCGATGCCGACGTCGTCGTCTGCTGTTCCTTGAACGAGGGAACTCCCGTCTCCATAATCGAGGCGGGAGCTGCCGGACGCCCCGCGATCGGAACCGTAGTTGGGGGCATGCCGGATATCATCTCGGACGGCGTCAACGGTCTTCTCGTGCCTTCCCAGGATCCACCGGCCCTGGCCGCTGCCATCCAGCGCATCCTGTCCGATCCGGAGCTGGCGGCCGCCATGGGAGTGGCAGGGCGCCGGATGTCGCTGGAGAGACACGGCGCGCAACGCATGGTGCAGGAGTTGACGGAGCTCTACACGCGGCTTCTAACCAAGCGCGGGGTGGTGCCCACGTGACCCGACCTGAGCTCCCGGAAGGGAGGCGGCTTAGCCTCATGGCGGCTCAGCACGATCCATCTGGGCCAGAGGTCACCAGCCAAGCGGAGTCGCATGGAATAGCGCTTACAGGGAGATCTACAACCGCTGGGCCGAGGTCGATAATGTCGGCGAGCGCTTCCCACCACTCCATGCCGAAACGGTCTCCACATGTGGCAGGACCTGAAGTTTGACTGAGGGGTCTTGGCGCCCCGTAAGGATCACCTATCTGATCGGCAGCCTTGAGATCGGGGGCGCCGAGCAGCAACTGGTCCGGCTCGTCAATGCCCTCGACCGCGGCCGGTTCCAGCCATCCGTACTCTGCCTGTACCGAGGTGGCGCCCTGGAATCGGCGCTCGATCCTTCGATCCCGGTCGATGGAGTGAGCCTTGACAGCGTCACTCATCGCGGCGTGCGCTCCAAGGTGCTGCTCGCCCTGCGCATCCTCTGGACGGTGGGCCGCGGCCTGCGCCGACAGCGCCCGGACATCGTCCACGCATACATGCCAACCGCTTACGTATTGGGCGCAGTGGCCGCCTGGTGCCTACGCATCAGGGTCGTGATTGCCTCACGGCGCGCGCTGGTCTCCTACCACATGCACCGCTTCGCCAGGTGGCGGCTGCTTGCGCGCTTCGCGAATCGCGTCATCGACCTGCACCTCTGCAACTCGGACGCGGTGCGCGAGTACGCGATTGCCCGCGAGGGACTGGATCGCGGACGCACCGCGGTGGTGCACAACGGGCTCGACCTTCCACGCCCGGGCGCACCGCCGCCCCTTCCTGACGGCTGGCGCACGGCGGGCACCACGTTGCTCGCAGTGTGCGTAGCCAACCTGATCCATTACAAGAACCACCGGATGTTGCTACGAGCCACCGCCCGCGTGGCGGCCGACCACCCTGGGTTCAGGCTGGTGCTGATCGGTCAGGGACCTGAGCGACCGGCGCTCGCACTTGAGGCCGAGCAGATGGGCATATCCGGCCGTATTGTCTTCGCCGGCTCGGTCCCGGCTGCGGCGCAACTGCTGCCGGCCTTCGATCTCGCTCTCCTAACGTCCGATGAAGAGGGATTTCCCAACGCCGTGATGGAGGCGCAGGCGGCAGGCGTACCGGTGGTGGCGACCGCGGTAGGCGGCGTCCTCGAGCTGATCACCGACGGCGTCGACGGGCTGCTCGTACGCGCCGGCGACGACGCGGAGCTGGCGGCCGCGATCCATCGGCTGGCGGCGGCGCCCGACCTCCGCCGGCGACTGGGCGCTGCCGGACGTGACCGGATCGGGCGCCAGTTCTCGGTCGAGCGGATGGTGACCGCGACCGAGGCCGTCTACGACAAACTCCTGTGCATGCCAGCGCGGGCAGCGGTGCCCAGCTGATGTGCGGGATCGCCGGGGTGGTGGGCGGCGGCTCTCAGCGGGAAGTACTGGAGCGCATGGGCGCCGCGATCCGCCACCGGGGACCCGACGACAGCGCCATCGTCGAGCTGCCCGGTGGCGGGCTCGCCTTCCAGCGCCTCTCAATCATCGACGTGGCTGGCGGGCAGCAGCCGATCTGGAACGAGGACCACAGCGCAGCTATCGTCCTCAATGGCGAGATCTACAACCATCACCAGCTCCGGGCCGGCCTGGTCGACCGCGGCCACCGGTTCACCACCCATTCGGACGTCGAGACGGTCCTCCACCTCTACGAGGAGAAGTTGGAAGGATGTCTCGGCGATCTGCGCGGCATGTTCGCGCTGGCCATCTGGGACCAACGCGAGCGCACGCTCTTCCTGGCTCGGGACCGTCTGGGCAAGAAGCCGCTCTATTACGCCGGGTTGCCGGAAAAAGGCTTGGTCTTCGCGAGCGAGATCAAGGCCATTCTCCAGCACCCCCGGGTTGACCGCCGTCCAGATCTTTCCGCGATCGACCACTTCCTAACGCTGCAGTACGTCCCCAGCCCGCTCACCGCGTTCGAGGGAATCCGGCGCCTGCCCGCCGCCCACTGGCTGCGCTGGCAGGACGGCCGGGTTGAGCAGGGCCGCTACTGGCGCCTGCCATACCTGCCCAAGTTCACGGAGCCGGAAGCCGAGCTGAGGGAGGAGATGCTCAGACTGCTCCGGGAGTCGGTGCGAATCCGGCTCGAGACCGAGGTCCCGCTGGGTGCCTTTCTGTCGGGCGGCATTGACTCCAGCGCGGTGGTCGCGTTCGCCGCCGAGGCCTTGAGTGAGCCGCTCAAGACATTCTCGATCGGCTTCGAGCCGGCCACCCACGACGAATCCGCCTATGCACGGATGGTTGCGGAGCGCTTCGGGACCGACCACCACGAGCTGGTGGTGGCGGCGGGCGCCCCGGAGACGATCGACGACATCGTCTGGCATTACGACCAGCCCTTCGGTGACTCTTCGGCGGTGCCCTCGTTCGCGGTGACGCGCCTGACCCGGCCCCACGTTACGGTGGTGCTCAATGGCGACGGTGGTGACGAGAGCTTCGCTGGTTACGACCGCTATCGCCTAGCCCGGTTTGACGGGTTCTTCCAGCTTCCGTCACCGGTGCGCCGAGCGGCGATGGCGGCGGCGCTGCCGGCCGTGCGATTCCTTGGCCGGGCCAGCCGGCTGGTCGCCGTCCAGCCCGCCAGTCGGGAGGAGGCCTACTTTGCGACCCTCGTGCACGCCAGCGCCAATCGCCGCCGCTGGCTGTACCGCGGCGGGCAGCTGGCGCGCCTCCACCAGTCCTCGCCGCCCCTCGACCGCATGCGTGAGCTGGCGGACCTCCATCCCCTGGACGCGATGCTGGCCACCGACGTCGAGCACTACCTGCCCGACGACCTGCTGGTGAAGATGGATGTCGCCACCATGGCCCACTCGTTGGAAGGCCGTTCACCGCTCCTCGATCACAAGCTGGTGGAGTTCATGGCGCGCGTCCCGGCCGAGCTCAAGCTGCGCGACGGGGTCAGCAAGTACCTGCTCAAGTCAGCGCTGCGCGGTGTGCTGCCGGACGCCATCCTCGACCGGCCCAAGATGGGCTTCGGAGTCCCGCTCGGAGGCTGGCTGCGGAGCAGCCTGCGCGAGCTTCTCGAGGACACGGTGCTCTCGCAGCGAGCCGTCGAACGCGGTTACTTCGACCCCGCCGCCGTGCGCCGCATGGTCAGCGCGCACATGGGAGGGTCCGACGAGTACCAGTACACACTCTGGGACCTGCTGCTGCTCGAGCGCTGGCACCGGATTTTCATCGATCAGGCTCCGGTCCCCCGCGCGCCGCTTCTGACCGCCGCCGTGGGTTGACGACCGCGGCCGCGGCCGAGCCGCGCGACACCGTGTTCGGGCTGGTCGCATTCGTGCGCTCGGCCGGCGTCCTGGGGATCGGCTCGTTCGCCAACCTGGCCCGCGCCATCGTGACGGCGAAGGTGCTCGCGGTTGCGCTCGGGCCTTCGCTGGTCGGTGTTCTCTCGCAGCTGCTCAATTTCTCGGCACTCGCCTCGAGCGTGGTCGCGCTGGGCATGACCACGGGGGTCGTGAAGCTGGTCGCCGACCATCGGGACGATCCACGCAACCTGTCCGCGGTGGCCGGCACTGCGGGGGCGCTATCGCTGGCGTCGGGCCTGCTGACCGCGATCGCCCTGGTTCCTTTTGCCAATCAGCTCTCTTACCTCCTCACCGGCTCCGGCCGCTACGGGCTGCTGCTGTGGTTGATCGTGGCCAGCTTCCCGCTCTACAACCTGGCCGGTGTCCTCGGCTATGTGCTGCAGGGCCTCAGCGACATCCGGGGCCTGACCGCGGCCAACGTGCTGACCGCGGCGGCCGCCGTAGCGGTGCTGGTCCCGGCCACGTTCGCCCTCGGCCTGCTGGGCGCCATCCTCAGCGTCCTGGTCATGAGCGGCGTCCAGGCCCTGATCTTCCTGGTTGCGGTGGCCGCCAACCTGCGCCGGCGTGCGCTCAGCCTCCGCGCCTGGCGCTGGTCACCGACGTTCGCGCGCGCCCTGCTCGGCTACGGGGGCGTGGTCCTGGTCGGCGGCATCGCGATCTGGCTCTCACTGCTCGTCGTCCGCACCCTCGCGATCCACGCCGTGGGCGAACGCGGAAATGGGCTCTATCAGGTCGTGTACGGCCTCTCCAACCAGTACGTCACGGTCTTCATGACCTGGATGGCCGCCTACGTTTTCCCGCGCGTCGCCGCCCAGCGCGAGCGCGCCGGTCTAGGCGTGCTGCTCAACTCGGCCCTGCGCGCCAACCTTTTCATCATGGTGCCGGTGCTCGTCTTGACGCTAGCTCTGCGGCCAGTGCTTATTCAGGTGTTCTACTCCGCCGCCTTCCTCGACGCGGGGCCGTTGTTCCCGCTTCAGGTGCTTGGCGATTTCTTCCGGGTCCTGGGCTGGTCCTTCGCCATCAGCCTCTTCGCCCAGGGCCACCTGCGCTGGCACCTGGTCGTGGTCGCCAGCCAGGGCGCCGCCTGGGTGGGGCTCACAACGCTCCTGCTCCCGGCGCTCGGGCTGCAAGCGATCGTGGCCGCCTACGCCGGGTCGTTCGCCCTCTATCCGATCCTCGGGTTGGCGCTGACCGGAGTGCTTTTCGACGTCCGGATCTCGGCCGTCAACACGATCCTCTCCACCCTAGGACTCGGCAGCCTCCTCATCGCCGCCGTCGCGCCTCCGTTCCTGGGCGTGCCGGCGGCCGTGATCGTGCCCGCCGCGGTGTATTGGCAGCGCTGGCGGGCAGCTTCCGGCCCGACACCGCCACCGGCGCCCCCTGCACTCTGACGTCGGTCAGGCCCGCCTCCTCGAACCATGGAAAGACCTCCTCGTAGGTGTGCTTCCACTGGTAGCGCGGCGAGTACCAATCGAACGTGTCCAGCACCCGCCACTCCGGTCGGGGATCCATGCTGATCGGTAGGTGCTCGCACAGGAAGGGGCCCAAAAAAGGTAACCGGTAGAGGTGGTAGGCCGGAACCGCAACCCGGCACAGCCGGTAGAGGGCGCGGTTGGAGAGGCGCGTGGTCAGGCGCCGCCAGCGGTCGGAGTCCCGGTACGCACTCTCGTTGTAGGCACTGTAGAGCCAGATCGCGATCCGGCCGCCCGGCTTTAGCAGCGGGACGAGCCTATCGAAAGCCTGCCGGGTGTCCGGGGTGTGGTGGAGAACGCCGATGCTGTAGATCACGTCGAAGGTCGCAGGGGCAAAGGGCGGCTCTAGGATGCTGGCCTGGGCAAAGTGGACGCCAGGCCGGTTGGCGAGGTTGGCCTGGGCCGACTCGATCGCAACGCTCAGGTCGATGCCGACCACGGTGGCCCCCCAGCGGGAGCTCACGTCCGCGAAGCGTCCCATCCCACAACCGGCGTCCAGTACCAGCTGCCCACGTACGTCCTCTGGCGTGAGGCCGGTCTTCTGGGCGAATGCCTGCTCGGAGGTGTTGCTGCTAGTGTCGTCGAGCTGCGTGCGCCGGTGCACCGTCCATTCGAACCCGAAGTTCCCCGCGTACAGTTGGCTCTCGACGAAGCGCGGAATCCCCCCCACCACCGGGAATCCATGGCCACTCGCACAGCGGAGGCCAGCGTTCACGCTTTCCAGTGGCTGCCCGCACAGAGGGCAGGCGAGGATCTCGAGCAGCTCCGGAATCAAACCGAGACCACGTGGCCGTCGGCGGCCGCTCGGGGAGCCGTCGCGGCGGCGCTGGGCGCAGGGGCTCGTTCGGTCCTCCCGGACGCGGCCGCCGCCCCCGTCAGCAGCGCCAGCGCCCAGCAGAGAAGGTAGACCCGGCTGTCGGCCACCCAGGTCTGGGTTATGGAGGACACCGCAAAGTCCGCCATGCCGGTCGCGAGCGCGACCTCGGCCCACGGCCGCGGGCAGGCCAGGAGCCGCCTGGCGAGCAGCGCCGTGGGCGCCACTAGCAGCAGGGCGAAGGCCAGCATCCCCTGCAGCCCAAGATCCGCAAGCAGCTCCAGATAGTTGCTGTGCGCGTTGCTGTAGGACTCGAACACCGCAGCGTCCGGCTGGTACTGCGTCTTGACGGAGCCGAAGGTGTAGAAGCCGGTGCCGGTGGCCAGATTGCCCTCGAAGATTCGGAGCGCGGTCTGCCAGAGATAGAAGCGGTCACCTATGGAGGGGTCGATGACCGTCCCGCGCTGTGGCTCGAACCTGGCCAACGTCGGTATCTGGCCGTTGACGAAGACCAGCAGTGTGCCCTGCTGAAGACCGGGATCCGACGAGAGGTCCTGGGTCAGCCAGCTGTTGCCCGACCAGAGTCGGCCCACATAACCATCCGCGCGCGCGTTGACGCCGCCGACCGAAAAGAAGCTCGCGGTACTGTCGGACTGGCCCATGACATCGAACTCGATCACATTGGCTCCATCGGAGCTAAGCACCGCGTCCGGAATCCCAACCTCAACCCAAGCGTAGTAGGGGCTGAGCTGATCGGGCCGTAAATGCACAATCTCGTGCCCGTTAACTGAAAGAACCAAGCGGACGTCGCCCGTAAGTCCACCGCGGCGGGCCACGAACTCGATCCGGTTGCCAGTCGGGTACACGGACCCAGCTGGGATCTGGTCCTCAAGCCGGTAGTAGGTCCGATCCAGAGTCGATCGCCAGTCAGGCACCAACGGCGGTAGGGCCGCCCGCGGTGGTGGAGTCGGCGTAGGGGGCCCACCAGGGCCCTGCGGTGTTGTGTTATCGGCTGGAATGGTCGTCGGCTGCAGTTCCGTCGAGACCCTGTTGTCAGCCAGCCCTGCCGTTTGCACCAGCACGGGCTTCCGAAGCACGCCCAGGCCGGGGTTCAAAGAGCCGAGCACAAACACCGCCACAATGGCGCCTACTGCGATTCGGCGCGCCCGCGACCGGGTTGCCACGATTAGCGCAGCTGCGGTCAGCAGCACTACTACAGCGCCGGTTCGCGAAGCCGTCGTCGACAGGGCCAGCACGATTAGGAGCGCCGCGCTGAGCGCGAGGTAGTCGCCGATTGAGCGCGTACTCAGAAAGGCACCACCGAGGGCCGAGGGGACGCCCACCGCGAGGACGACCGCGAGCGTATTCCAGGAGCCCACGTCGCCGTAATCGCCAAGCAGGACGACGTGGGCTTGTGCCAGCCAGCCGGCTAGGGGCAGGCCAGCGCCTTCGGCGAGGCGGCCGGTGGCCAGCACCAGCGCCAGCACGCCGACAGCTCGCAGCCACCTTGCCGTCGTCGGCCGGTCGAACCCGAGCAGCACGACCAGCACGGCGATCAGTAGCGAGCGGCTGACGATGAACTCAGACGCGAGCCGGATATCGTGCGCGCTACCCGTTCCAAGATGCGCTAAATAACTCACGAGGACCGCCACACACAGGCATCCGAGGGCGACGAGCGCCATGTTGCGTAAATGCAAGTCTGGGCGGCGTCCACAGAAGCGGCCGAGCAGCAAGCCGGCCACCAGGCCGCATAGGATGTCGCCGTCTGAGGTCAGGGAATGGGGCGCGGTTGACTGGATGCCGATCGCGATCGCAGCCATGTACGGCACCACCAGCGGGGCGGCGCAGGCGACCGCCAGCCCGGCTAGCACCAGGACAAGATCCAGCGCGTGGGTATCGAGCGAGGCCAGCAGCGCCGTCACGAATCCGGAAGGTTATCAGGCGCTCAACGAACTCCCAGCCCGAGCTTTGGATCCAGCAGTACACCGGCCAGGACCGGTGGGCGGCAACCAAACCAACTTAGTCAGACGTCAGTCCCCACGACTCAACCTTCTGGAGGCCTGTGATACAGTCCGAGCCTGGAGCCCCCGCGCTCGTCGCCGCATGTCCGAAACGCTTACCTCACAGGCCCCGAGTTCGCCGCCGACCGACCGCAGAGCGCCCAACAAGTCGGCGCGCGCGCGCACGGATGAGTGCGCTCCGCTCTTAGCCGGCCGGCGCACGCTACCGCCCTGGCTCGAAGCTCGCATTGAGGCAATGGCCTTAAGGTTCAGTCCTCACCGTCCGTGGCTCTTCTGGCTGCCTCCCGCCTACGCCGCGATCGTCGGCTTTGGCCAGGCGTGGGACCAGCGGCTCAACCCCTTAGACCCAGACGTCATCACCTACCTGACGATGGCAAAGAACTGGACGCTACAGTCATTTTGGGGCGGCTTTCGCGAGCCGTTGTGGCCCGCTCTCCTCGCAGCTCCGGTACGTCTCTTCGGCGCGTCCACCGTCATACCTAGGGTCTTGGGAGTCCTTGGCTTCGTCCTGCTGGCAATCGCGGTGCAGCTGCTCGTGCGCCGGTTGTTCGGGGTCGGATGGGGATTTCTAGCCGGCATCGCGATCGCAGCCAGCCCTTGGCTGATATTCCAATCGGCGCGGGGACTTCGCGAAGAGACGAGCGCCGCGCTGGTGGTCCTATTCGGGTTGGGAATGGTCCGCCTACCCTGGAACGGTCGGCGCGCAGTAGCAATGTGGGCTCTTGCTGGCATCAGCGGAATGCTGAGGTGGGACACGGTCATCATCATGCTTCCGACGCTGCTCGTAGCCCACGTCGTCCGCCGGCCGCAATGGTGGTCGTGGGCGGTGGGCCCATTGGCCTTCACTTTGATCGTGTTGCCGTTGCTCGCGGGTAATTACCAACAGAGCGGGGATCCGTTCTTTCACAGCAACATACATGCCCGCTTCTTCCGCAATGCTGAGTTCAAGGGTCAGCCGGGCTTCCCCAGCGTGGCTGAGGTCGAAAAGAACGGATTTGCCGGGCCGCCGATAACGTGGACGCAGTACATCTTTGGTCTGCACACGCCGAAGCAGCTCCTCGCACGGTCGATCCACGGCTTGCAGGACATTATCCTGGTCAACGGGACACTCGCGTGGACCTACCCGGACTCCCCACAGCCGCCGGACGGCTGGCCCACGTTCAGAATCTTCGCTAACCGACAGTTCACGGTTGCGTGGACGATGCTAATCCTCGGCGTCGTCGGTGCGCTATCGCTGCTCCGCACGCGCGCGTGGCCAATCGCACTGATGCTCCCACTTTCGATGAGCGTGTTTTCGCTGATCGCCTTCCTCATTGATTACCGACTCGTCCTTCCCGTTCTGCCGCTCACGCTGATCGCCGACCTGGAGGCAATCGCCACTCTTTTCCCACGTCCCTTCTGGGGCGTCGAGCGTTGGGTGGCACGACTCTTTAGTCCTCGAGTGCAGGCGCCGGACACAGTGGCTGCCCGGGCCTCGGCGCTTCGCAGCCCTGTGGTAGAGTCGCGGGGGTAGACGCTGGTCGCACCGACTTTACCCTCGGAGTTTGCTGCATGCCCCTTTACATTCCCAAGCGTGCTGTCGTGCCCAAGTCTGAGTACAACGATCCAATTGACTATTACTACCGCCCCATCACAGGCAAGATCTATCGCGACCGCCTTGAGGTCTCGATTGGACTCCTCGGCGACGAGAGACGAGACGCTCTTCTCGAGGTTGGTTACGGTAGCGGGCTCCTTCTGCCTGAGCTCTCCCGCCGGGCCCGGCGACTCGTCGGCATCGACATCCACGGTCAGGCCAGCGACGTCTACCGGATGCTCGAGCACGAGGGCGTCAGCGCCGAGCTGCACCAGTGCAGTCTCTACGAGATGCCTTTCGCAGCCGGCGAGTTCGATGCGCTCGCATGCTTCAGCGTGCTGGAGCACATGACCGACCTTGACGGTGCGCTACGCGAGTTCGCCCGCGTTACTCGTTCCGGCGCGGTCCTGGCCCTGGGCTTTCCGGTTCGCAACTTCATCACGGATGCGTTCTTTCGCATGGCGGGTTATGACCCGCGGAAGCTCCATCCCTCCGGACATCGAGACATAGAATCGGCGATCATGCGCCAGCCCTTGCTCGACCTCGACCGAACTGCGATCTTTCCGCGGCCCATGCCCACTGATCTAGGGCTCTACTACGCATGCCGATGCACTCGAGTCGAGGCCGCCGTCTGAAGCGCAGCTTCGTCCCACGCGGCTAGAGGATGCTACATTCGGCGGCATTCGCTGCTATAGGTTTCGCGATCGGTGCGATTGGGTGGCTGCGGCGGAACCGGCACGCGGCCGCCACGCACCTGGTCGTCAGCGCGATTGGTAGCTTCGTCGGCGGATGGGGGCTCCTTCTCATCTTCCTGGCCAGCGGAGAAGACCGAGTCGTCAGCCCCGCGCTACCGAACAATCTCAGCCTCTTGGCGGCCGCGATCGCTGCCGCCGCTCTTACCGTCGGGTATCCGCGGATACTGGAGCTCGGCAAATCGGCTCGTACGTTACCTCAGGTCGTTCTGCGCGCTCTTCACCGGCCCCGCCGCGCAGTATCCGGCCCTCTGCTGACCTTTCAGATCCGGGACTGGGTTCGCTCCAGGCTGAGCTGGACCAACGCCGCGCTGACTGCCATTGTGGTCGGTGCTGGCGTCATTCGCTTCTGGCACCTGGATCAACTCGGCTTCCAACACTGGGACGAATACTACTTTCTGAATGACGCGAGAATCGTGAATCAGCTCTGGCCCCATGGCTTGAATGAGCTGGGCTGGGTGACGGTCCCGATGGTCGCCTACACCGACGGCACCCTCTTCCATTTCCTGGGTGTGCACGAATGGCTTCCATTCGCGGTTTCGGCAACGTACGGGACGTTGACACCGCTGGCGACTTATTTTCTCGGGTCGCGGATGTATGACCGGTCCACGGGCCTGATCGCGGCCGCCGTCCTAGCCACAGCCGAGTTCTCGGTGATGTACTCACGTATGGCGTTGGCCGACGCCACATTCAATTTTTGGATCGTCATCGGAACATTGTTCGTGTGGCTGAGCTTTACGCGGCGCCGAGCCGGGTATTACCTGTTGGCTGGCATCGCTACCGGTATCACGCTCAACACCAAGTACACCGGGGCATTCCTGATAATCCTGGCTGGCTCCTGGCTGGCCGTTGAGCTCCTTGTCGACAGCGTGACTCTTCGAGCTGCGTTTCTCCGCCAAGTGGGCGCCCTTTACGCCTCCCGCCTCGCTGGTTACGCGTTGATGATCACAATTGCGGCTGCGTGCTTCACGCCATTTCTCGTGAAGCTGAGCATCAGTCCCGGCTTCCACGAGGTGCTGGCGCACAACGGTTTCTTCGAGGTCCACCAGGGTTCCCCGATCAAGACGCCGCCGAAGATCATCCTGTGGTACTTCTGGCTCTTCACATCGCCGCTGACGGTGCTCCTCGCGGGCGCCGGGCTCGTTGTCGGTCTCCGCTCCTTCTCTCGAGCTGATCGGCTGCTGCTGATCTACACCGCGGGCTGGTTCTTAGCACTAATGATCTTCGGGCCTTACCCTCGGGAGGCGCTCTCACTTTTGCCACCAGTCGCGGTGTGGTCCGCCCGGGCGGTCGTCACGATCGGGCAACTTGCTGCCACTGCGAGCCGTCGATCGCCCTCATTCGCGACACCCGTTGTTGCGGTCGGCGCGGCAGCCATCGTCAGTGCCCAATTCATGCCGATCCCTCACCTACTGTCATTGAGGACCCAGGGCTATCAGGACGCTGCCGCGATAGTCGCACCCTACCAGTCGAGCGGCGGAAACCTGTTCATCCATACACAGGCGTGTGCGCTCCTCTATCTCACCAGCTACGATGGCCTGGCACCGACCGAGAGCGGTGTCATTCTCCTTGAGCAGAGGTCCCCCAATCTCTATTTCATGACCGACCAGACCCTCAGCTGGGACACGAGTATCGAGGAATTCTTCCAGCTCAACCGCGATCAGTTGATAGTCGTCGCGCGCGTTCCCAATCCGATATATCCCGAGGTGCTTTTGCAGCCCGCCTACGAGGACCGTCTCGAGCACGTCAACGATCCACCGGACCTCTATCGCTACATCACGATCTGGAAGGTAACTGGGCCGCTGAAGCTCCCGCCGTCGTGGCCGCGGGCCACCGAGCCCATCGGCTAGAACATGATTGCGCGCAACTATCGCTCGCGGTTCTGACGCGAGCGGCCGTTTCGGCCGAGCCATTTGGCCAGCTTGAGCCGACGAAAGGCGATGCCCGACATGGCGATCAGAAGCCACCCGTGGCGGCTGACCCGAACCTTCGACACGCCCGCGACGCGGCGACGGTAACGCACGGGGACTTCGACAATGCGCATGCCCTCGCGGGCGGCGCCAAACAGCAGGTCGAAATCGCCAAATGGATCGAACTCACCGAAATACGCTCGGCCGGCCTTGATGCGCTCGTAGTCGCTCTTTCGCAGCACCTTGGTGCCACACAACGTATCGCGGATGGGTTGCTCGAGGAGCCACGTGAACAGAACACTGAAGAACCAATTGCCGACGTAGTTCATGAACCTCATCGCCCGGTCTTCCATCGGATAGACGAGTCGCGTGCCGTTCACGAAATCGGCCTTACCCGCTGCGATTGGCGCGAAGAATCGAGGCAAGTCCTCCGGCGGGACGGTTAAGTCTGCGTCCAGGATCATCAGCACGTCACCAGTCGCCGCGTCGAAACCCTTACGTACCGCGTCACCCTTGCCGAGCTTCAACATCGCCGTGGGTGCATCCGCGTCATCCTTCGGTCGGTTGTAATCGGCCTCTGGCACCTGCAGTAACAACCGAATGTCCAGCTGGCCGCCGTATCTCTCGATGATCTCTTCGATCTTCTCTTTGGTGCCGTCGGTTGACGAGCCATCCACGAAGAGGATTTCCGTGTGCGCGCCCATCTGAGGGGTTCGATCGACGGCGGCCTGTATGTTCCCCACCTCATTGCGACATGGGATGACAACGGTGACCGAGAGGTCGTCCAGCGGTGGGCGGTCGGCGATGGGACGCGCCACCATCACGTTGACAAGGTCGAGGTACTTGAATGCGTGCCTGCCGCTGAGACGACGATTGATAGTTCCGCTCAGCGGAAGGCGCTTCGGCACCAGCAGCCCGTGCTGGGCCGTCTCGAGCTGGAAGTCGGCCAGTTCCAGGAGATTGGTCATCGCCAGCTGGCCGAGCCAGTTCTGACGCGCCGGGGCCATGGCCAGGCCACCCCGCTGGGCCGCGCGCAGGACTGCCTCGAGCGTCGGGTTGTGGAACGTCACTATGAGCCGTGTGTTCTCGTGCGAGACCACGCGCACCTGCTCCAGCATGGCGGTGATGTCTCCGAGTTCGCCAACTAGGTCGGATGCGACGACATAATCGAATTTCTGGTCGCGAATACAGAACGTCTCAGCGTCGCCGACTTCGAATATGAGATGCGGGAACTTCCGCCGAGAGATCGCCACCATTTCGCGCGATAGGTCGATGCCGAGACCGCGAGCAGGCTTTAGCGCCGCCAGCAGATTGCCCGTGCCACTTCCCAGTTCGAGCACGCTTGAACCTGGAAGGACGATTTCGAGGAGGACGCGTTCGACATAATCGTGGTAGTAGCGGTTGCGCTCGTACCACGCGTCGCGCGTTGGCGCGAGGCTATCGTAGTGGCTCAGGACGCTGTCTTTGAGGGGATCACGTAGGCCAACCCGCCCAGCGGTGGCGGTGGGCATCTTCACGTGCGCGATGGTAGTGGAAACTCCCGGGGGCATGCGACCCGTCCGGGTACGTATACTCCGCCGGTCATGCAGTCCCGCAACGCTCGCGAGCGTGAGCACTTCGACCAGCTCGCAGACGACCTCGGGGCGGTGTGGTGGGGATCGGTCACCAAGGCCGGCCAGCGGCGGCTGGACGAACGGGGGCTCATCACCGTCAGGCGAGCCGATCTCCGGCCGGGAAAGCTCGCGCTCGAGCCAGGCGCGGGGAATGCTGAGTTCACGTTGCGAATTGCGCCTTCGGGCGCCACGATCATCGGCGTGGAGATCTCGCCAAAGCAGGTCGCTATCGCCCGTGAGCGGCTGAGGCAGTTCCCGCAAGCCTCCGTCATCGAGGGAGACGTGGACCATCTCGACTTTCCCGACGACCACTTCGACGCGGTCGTCGGCCAGTCGGTTCTCCACCACTTCGAGCTCCGCAGCTCGTTGCCCGAACTGCACCGAGTGCTCAAGCCTGGCGGCAAGTTCTTCTTCCTTGAGCCGAACATGCTCAACCCTCAGATCGCGGTCGAGAAGAGCGTCAAGCCGGTCGGTCGCTGGCTTCAGAATTCGCCAGACGAGACTGCGTTCTTCAGGTGGCAGGTCGCACGGGTTCTCCGCCGGCACGGGTTCCGGAACGCTTGGGCTCGGCCATTCGACTTCCTACATCCAGGTACGCCTGCGGTGATGATTCCGGCCGTCCACGCCCTGAGCCGCGTCCTGAGTGCGACACCGGTGATCCGCGAGATCGCTGGCTCATTACAGATCTACGCCGAGAAATAAGCCGCCTCGCCGCCGTCAGGCTAGCGCCGCGCGATCATTCCCACGCCCATGCTCAGCCCGGACCAAAGCTGTAGCCGACGAAAGCATATAGGCGGCAGAAGCGACTCGAGCACCTCGCGGGCGCGGCTCAGCGCCGATCCCAGCGCGTAAACCTTCAACGGCTGCAGGCTGGCGCCCCGGACCCGATTCGCGAGTTCGCGAGCGCCGAAGGGACGCATGTCGGCGGTGACGCCCGCGACGCTGTCGATGCCCTCGGTCCACGGCGTTGGCACCTCAACCTGAACCAGCGGCGCGCAGCGCGCATGCTCACGGAGGAGATGCTCGGTCCGCTTTCCGTGCCAGTGCTCGATGAGGCCGGCCGAGTACGCGACGTCGAAGCGATCGGCGTGGCGGCCGAGGTCAAAGGCGTCGGCCTCCTCGAGGGTGAGCGGGAGTCCGAGTTGCTGCGACAGTGTCTCGGCCGCCGCGAGCACAGTGAGGTCGTTGTCGTAGACAGCACCTCGTAGCCATGGGCCGCGAGCAGCAAAGTCGAAGAGTCCGGGGTTGCAGCCGATCGAGATGACCTTGGCGGGCGGCGGCCGGAAGGCGCGCAGGTAGCCCAGGGTGGGAGCGTGGAACTGCCAATTGCGATAGTCGGCGGCGACTGCTCCGCCTTTGAGCGCCTTCTGCGGGTAGAGCGCCCAGTCGGACACTAGGCCATTTTAGGGAGGCCGCTCTTGATTCAGATCGAGCTCCACGACGGCTCGCACAACCTGGTGAAGCTTATTGAGCGGAGCTAGCTCGCGCGCCGCGTCACCTTTGCGCTGGCCAGTAGAGCCGGCCGCAAGATGGCGCCCGACCGCGTCGGCAACATCCGCGAGCTGATGGACGCGCGTCAGTCGATCGCCGAAGGCCTCGGCGTCACGCCGCGCGACCTGAGAGCGAAGATCCATTTCGTCGAGCACCACCGGACCCACCTCGCGAGCTCATTCTTCGTCTCACCGTTCGAACGCTCAGCCGTGATCTCGATCGATGGCTTCGGCGACATGGTTTCAGCCAAGTGGGGCATCGGCGACGGCACCGAGGTCAAGATCGCGGGTGAGGTCGGTTTCCCGCACAGCCTGGGCGTCTGGTACACGGCCGTTACTCAATACCTCGGTTCCCAAAGTACGGCGACGAATACAAAGTGAACGGCCTGGCTTCTCACAGCGAACCGGAATACCTCGAAGAAATGCGTGACGGGGTCAGCAATGCGGGGCTCACTTTCCGTCTCAATCTCGAGTACTTCCGGCACCATCGGGAACGGCTTCCATGACGTGGGCGCGCGGCGTGCCCGAACTGAGCCAGTTCCGGGGTCCCGGCATGGTCAAGGCCTTTGGCCCGGCGCGCACGTCCGGCGAGGAGCCGCTCGAGGACCGCCACCGCAATATCGCGGCCTCACTGCAGCGCCGCCTTGAAGAGGTCGAGCTGGATATGCTGCGGGAGCTGCACCGCCAGATTGGCATCGACGATCTCTGCCTCTCCGGCGGTGTCGCGCTCAACTGCGTGGTCAACGGCAAGGCGCTGCGCGAGACGCCGTTCAAGCGGATCTACGTCCCGCCTGCCGCCAGCGATGCCGGCACCAGCCTGGGCGCGGCCTTCCATGTCCATAACCAGGTCCTGGGCAATCGCCGCGACTGTGTGATGGACCACGCTTAGCTGGGCCCCGAGTACGGTTCCGATCACTGCCGCCAAACGCTCGAAAGCCGGGGCATCGATCATCAGCGTCGCTCTGAGCGCGACGTCATCGATCGAACCGCCGAGGCGCTCGCCGAAGGCAAGATCGTGGGCTGGTTCAGGGCCGCATGGAGTTCGGACCGCGCGCGCTCGGCAACCGATCCATCCTGGCCGACCCCCGCCGCAAGGACATGAAGGACATCCTCAACGCCCGCATCAAGCACCGCGAGCCGTTTCGCCCCTTCGCGCCCTCGATCCTCGAAGAGCCGACCGGCGACTACTTCGAGCAATCGCATCCGTCGCCGTTCATGACCCTGACCTACCGGGTCAGTCTTGACAAGCTGGATGCGATTCCGGCGCCTACGCATGTCGACGGGACGGGGCGCCTGCAAACCGTGCGCCGGGACCAGAATCCGCGCTACTACGACCTCATCGAAGCCTTCCGCGCTCGCACCGGAGTGCCTGTGCTGCTCAATACATCGTTCAACGAGAACGAGCCCATCTGCAATACGCCTCAAGAGGCGGCCGAGTGCTTCCGGCGCACCCGTATGGATGTGCTGGTCCTGGGCGATTTGATCGCCGAAAAGGCCGCGGTGGCCTCCGGCGCTCATTGACCGGCGGACGATCGCGGCCTGGCACGGCTCGTCGACGCGATCGCGCGCCCTTGCGCAGCCGGGGCAGACTCTGTACGATGCCGCCGGTCTTGTGCGGTCCGCGTAAGCGCGCGTCCGAGCCGGCATGGCAGAGAGATGACTGAATCCCAGGCGGCCGGTTGGCCTGCCCACAGCCCCGATAGCCTTTGATTACTCAGCGCCGGGCTCTGGTCACCGGCGGTGCCGGATTCATAGGCTCGCACCTCGTCGATGCGCTCATCGAACGCGGGGTGGCGGTGATCGCCCTGGACGATCTCTCGACTGGAAGCCTGCGCAACATCCGCCACCTGCTGGACAATCCCGATTTCGAATTCGCTCAGGGTTCGGTGCTGGATGCCGAGCTGGTTGAAGCCCTGACCGCAAAAATAGACGTGGTGTTCCACCTGGCCGCCGCGGTCGGCGTCCAACTGATCGTCGACCGCCCGCTCCAGTCGATGATCACCAACATCAAGGGCACCGAGGTCGTCCTCGACGCTGCCGAACGGCACCGCGCGAAAGTCGTCCTCAGCTCGACCAGCGAGATTTACGGCAAGAGTCAGAACGGCCCCTTCAAGGAGGATGACGATCGTCTCCTGGGCTCGCCTCGCAAGCTTCGTTGGAGCTACTCCACCTCGAAGGCCGTTGACGAGATCCTAGCGTACGTGTACCACAAAGATCTCGGCCTGCCGACGATCGTGGGCCGGCTCTTCAACACCATCGGGCCTCGGCAGACCGGCCACTACGGGATGGTGGTCCCGCGGTTCATCGATCAGGCCCTGCGCGGTGAGCAGCTCACGGTTTACGGAACCGGGAACCAGTCGCGCTCGTTCACAGACGTCGCCGACGTGGTCGAGGCGCTGGCGTGCCTCGCCGAAACGCCGGCCGCCGAGGGAGAGGTCTTCAATATCGCCGCCTCCAACGAGATCACGATCGCCGACCTGGCGCAGCGTGTGATCGACAAAACCGGGTCCAGCTCCACCATCGTCAAGGTGCCTTACGAAAAGGTCTATGGCGAGGGCTTCGAGGACCTCGAGCGCCGAGCTGCCGACACCACCAGGTTGGAGACTGTCACCGGGTACAGCTGCAAGACGCCGCTCGACGCCACCCTGGACCGGATGATCGACTTCGCCCGCCAGGCCACCCTGTCGTGAACATCGCGGCCGTGGCCGTGGTCGGGATGGCCACCACTTTCGTCAGCGCCTGGCCGCTTCGTAAGCTTGCGCTGCGCTACGGGATCCTCGACCGTCCCGGACCTCGCAAGAGACAGCGTGAGCCCGTCCCCTATCTGGGTGGCGTGGCAGTGGTGGCCGGCGTCGCGGTCGCCCTGACCGTCGGGCAACCGCATTTCTTTCGGGTCCTCCTGCTCCTCGGGCTGATCTGCGCGCTTGGCCTCTTCGACGATCTCCGCCACGCTTCGGTCCCCTCCAAGCTGGTGGCTGAGACCGCCGTGGCCATCGCCGCCGTCGGGCTCGGCTTCGTCTGGCAAGTGACCGACTCCATCTGGCTGAATGCGGTGATCAGCGTGGTCTGGATGGTCGGCCTGAGCAACTCCTTCAACCTCCTCGACAACATGGACGGTCTCAGCTCGACTGCTGCCGCCGTGCCGCTTCTGGCCTTCGCCCTGATCGCGCCGGTGACGCTGCCGCTCGCGGTGGCCTTGGCGGCGGCCGCGCTCGGCTTCCTGGCTATCAACAGGCCGCCCGCGCGCATGTACCTGGGCGACGCCGGCAGCCTGACCCTCGGATTCGGAGTAGCCCTGGTCGCGATCGCGGCCGCCAACACGGACCGCGGCCTGCACTCGGTCGTCCTGCTGGCGGGGCCGGTCGCGCTTGCCGTCTTTGACACCAGCCTGGTGATCGTTTCCCGGCTGCTTAGCGGGCGGCCGGTCCAGCTCGGCGGCCGCGACCACTTCTCGCACCGGCTCCTGCTGCTCGGCTGGTCGCCCTACACAGTTCTTTGCGCGACAGTAGCCGCTTCGGCCATTAGCGGGTTGATCACTTATCTGGCGACCCGATACCCTTCGGGCTGGGCCTGGGTGGCCCTTCCGCTGGCGGTCGCATACGCCGGGGCTTGGTTGCGCCTCCTGGGCGTCGATCCATACAGTGCCGTTGTTGATTACAAGCCGGAGGTCGTGCGTGCCGAAAACCTTTAAGACAGCTCTCCTGCCGCGGATCCAGAGCCGCGAGGCGAAGGTCTGCGTAGTCGGGCTCGGATATGTAGGTCTTCCGCTGTCGATGGCAATTGCACGCGCCGGGCACCCCGTGGTCGGCGTGGACCTTGACGCGAAGACGGTTCAGACCGTCAACAAGGGCCGCTCCCATTTCGAGGGCATCGACGATGCTGAGCTGGCAAGCCTGGTCAAAGACGGCCGCCTGGTCGCCACCTCGGACTTCGACGACGCGGCCGAGTGCCAGGTCGCCGTGATCGCGGTGCCGACTCCGATCGACGAGTATCGCCTGCCCGATCTCAGCCACGTGCGCGGGGCGGTGCAGGAGCTGGCCCGCCGCGCCAAGCCCGGGATGCTGGTCGTTCTGGAGAGCACGACCTACCCTGGGACCACCGAAGAGGTGGTGCTACCCGAATTCCGCGCCCAAGGCTTGGTCCCCGGTCGAGACGTGTTCGTGGCCTACTCTCCGGAGCGCATCGACCCCGGCAACGAGACCTGGACGCTAGCCAACACGCCCAAGATCGTGTCCGGCTTCAGCAGCGACTGCCTGGAGCTGGCCATGAACTTCTACGGCGGCTTCGTCCAGAACCTGGTGGCCGTGTCCAACCTGCGCACCGCGGAGATCACCAAGCTCTTCGAGAACATCTTCCGTTGCGTCAACATCGCCCTCGTTAACGAGTTCCAGCAGATCTGCGATGGCTTTGGGATCGACGTCTGGGAGGTCATCGCCGCTTGCTCGACCAAGCCGTATGGCTATATGCCCTTCTACCCGGGGCCGGGCCTCGGCGGCCACTGTGTGCCGGTCGACCCCTTCTATCTGGCCTGGAAAGCGCGCGAAAAGCGCCTCTCCACCGAGTTCATCGAGCTTGCCGGCCGGGTCAACTCCAACATGCCGGCCTACGTCGTGGGCAAGGTTGCCGCTCTGCTCAACTCCCGCCGCAAATCCCTCAACGGCGCTCGGGTGGCGCTGATCGGCGTGGCCTACAAGAAGAACAGCTCCGACGTCCGCGAATCGCCCGCGGTCCGGCTCATCGAGCTGCTCCAGGAGCAGGGCGCGGTGGTTTCCTACCACGACCCGCACGTGCCGGGGCTGGAGGCCCTCGGCTTGCGCTCTCATCCCCTCACGGGCGAGTTCCTGGCCGCCCAGGACTGCGCGATCGTCACCACCGACCACGACGCGATCGACTGGGGTCTCGTACTCCAGTTCTCCCCCATCGTGCTCGACACCCGGAACGCGCTGGGCAGGCTTTCGTCCGGCACTCGCTTGACCGGCGGCCTGGTGATCGACGAGTTCACCGACCCGATGACCACCACCGACCGGGTCTGACCCAGCAACCAGCCCCGGTTCCCAACTCGACATGAACGGATCGTCAGGTTACGATGCCCCGACGACCAGACGGGCCGGCTCGACCGTGCCCGCGGGACCGAACGGACGTAGGAGGAGAGCAGCCCGTGATCCCTTCAGTCGGTAGACACGCGCGGTGGGCGGCCCTGGCGGTGACAGCCCTCACACTGGTGGCCGCCTGCGGCGGCAGCTCGACGAGCAACAACGGCGGCACGGTGACCTTCAAGGGCACCAAGAACGTCGGCATCTCGACCGCCCTCAGCGGCCAGTCCGCGCTCTACGGCCACGCCATCCAGCAGTCGCTGAAGCTGGCCGAGGACGAGATCAACAAGGCCGGCGGCGTCAACGGCTACAAGATCAACGTCGAGGTCCAGGACGACACCACGGCAGTCGACCCCGCGGTCAACAACACCAAGCAGATGATCCTGCAGGACAACGTGGTGGCCATGATCGGCCCCGTCACCTCGGCCCAGTGCGCCGCCACCAGCCCGATCAGCAAGGCCAACAAGGTGCTGTTCATCGCTGCCACCTGCAACAGCTACCAGCTGACCACGCAGCCCAGCCAGATCAACCCCTACTACATCTCGGTCGTCCCCAACACCTATATGGAGGGCTGCGCGGCGGGCACCGACACCGGCAAGAAGGGCACCACCAACATCTTCATCGTCTCGCCGGACTACCTGTTCGGCCGCTCGGAGACCAACGCTTTCGTGTCCTGCCTGAAGAAGACGAACCCCAGCGTCAAGATCGCCAACGATCCCTCGACCTGGTTCGTGAAGTACCCCCACACCGACTGGTCGCCTGAGGTCGCCCAGATCCAGGCCGCCAAGCCCACGCTGGTCTACTCCAACATCTTCGCCGCCGACCAGATCAGCTTCATCAACAAGGCCACCCAGACCGATCCCCAGTGGTTCACCAAGTACCCGCTGGTCACGCTGGCCTCGGTCGACGAGCTGCAGACGCTGAAGGACAAGTATCCGATCGGGATGCGCCTCTACATGCGCGCCCCCTTCTTCCAGCTCAGCAACCCCAAGCTCGACGCCTTCGTCAGCAGCTACAAGGCCCGCTACAACGGGGAGTTCCCGTCGGACTGGGCGGTCATGGACTATGACGCCATCAAGATGTGGGCCACGGCCGCCAATGCCGCCAAGAGCTTCGACTCCGACACGGTGAAGAAGCAGATCGTGGGCAAGTCCTTCGACAGCCTGCGCGGCTACAAGTTCACGATCCGGGCCGACGACCAGCAGGCGAACGTCGGGGAGACGATCGGGACCACCGCCGACAGCGGCGGCAAGTACCCGTTCCCGATCCTCAAGGACGCCACCAACCTGAGCGGAAACGACCTCATCATGCCGCTCGACCTGGTCAACAAGCTGAAGGGCGGCCAGTGCAAGAACGACGACTTCGCGAACTGCCCATAACGTAATAGCCGGGCGCTAGCTCATGGATCCAGGGAAGTTCCTGCTGTTCGCGGTGGCGGGCCTCTCGGAGGCCGCGTTCCTGTTCATCGTGGCGGCGGGGCTCTCCCTGGTCTTCGGGGCGCTGCGGGTCATCAACATGGCGCACGGGTCCCTCTACATGGTGGCGGCTTTCGTGACCGCCTACGTGGCCGCCCAGGCGGGCTTCATCGGCGGCTTCTGGACCGGGCTGCTGGCCGCCGTGATCGTGACCGGACTGGTCGGGATCGTGATCGAGGTCGTGGTCCTGAGGCGCGTCTACCAGTCCGAGCACCTGTATCAGCTGCTGGGCACCTACGCCCTGACGCTGATCATCGCGGGCGCGGTCCGGATCCTTTTCGGCGCTTCGTTCCGAACGATCTCCCCACCCGACTTCCTGAACGGGTCGGTGACCATGATCGGCGGCTCCTACTCCACCTACGACTTCTTCATGATCGGGGCGGCGCTGGCGATCGGCGTCGGGCTCTGGCTGATGCTCTACCGCACCCCCCTGGGTCGCAACATCCGGGCCGCGGTCTCCGACCCCGTCCTCCTCAACGCGACCGGGGTCAACGTCTCGCGCCTCTACACGATCGTGTTCATGATCGGCGCCATCCTGGCCGGGCTGGGCGGGGTGCTGGTCGCGCCCAGCCAGGTCGTGAGCCTGGACATGGACAACAACGTGCTGGTCCTGGCCTTCGCGATCAGCGTGATCGGCGGGCTCGGCAGCATCGTCGGCTCGCTGGTGGGAGCCCTGGTGGTGGGGATGATCGAGTCGTTCGGCGTCTCCAACCGGTACACGGCCCACCTCAGCATCGCCTTCATATTCATCGTGATGGTGATCGTGCTCACCATCCGGCCCTCGGGGCTCTTCGGCCGGCCCGAGCAGTGACCCATTGGACTCCTCCCCGCTTGGCGGGGAGGTCCCTTGCGAAGCAAGGGGGAGGGGGGCGATGACCGGGCTCCTGTCCCTGCTGCCCGAGCGGCTGGGCGACCGCCTGCGCTGGGCAGGCGTCGTCGCATTCCTGGCGCTGGTGCTGGCACTGCCGCCCCTGGCCGGGCTCCAGGAGCAGCTCAACCCCGACACCAACTCGCGTTTCCCGATCTTCCTGGCCACGACGGTCCTGGTGCTGGCGCTGTGGGCGATCTCCTACAACCTGATGCTCGGCTACGCCGGGCTGGTCTCGTTCGCGCACGCCGCCTACTACGGGATCGGCGCTTACACGGTCGCCATCTTCTTCACGCGCACCCACGGCGCCTCCCTGCTGATCGGGCTGGCCCTGGCGCCCCTGGTCACCGTGGTCTTCGGCTTCCTGACCGGGCTGGTGGCCCTGCGCGCTGTCCGGCTCTACTTCTCGTTGCTCACGCTCGCCATCAGCCAGCTGCTGTACGCGATCGCCCAGCAGTGGTACGACGTGACCGGCGGCGACAACGGGCTCCAGGGCCTGACCGTGCCCGATGCCCTTTCCGACTACACGGCCGGCTACTACTTCGTGGCCGCCATCGTGCTGCTCTGCCTGCTGCTGATGTTCATCCTGGTGCGCTCGCCGTTCGGCGCCGCCCTGGCCGCGATTCGGGAGAACCGCGAGCGCGCGGCCTCGGTCGGCATCAACGTCAAGGCCTATGAGCTGGCGGTGTTCACGATCGCCTCGCTCTTCGCGGGCGTGGCGGGAGGCCTCTACGCCTTCTACCAGCACGAGGCCACCCCGGGGCTCCTCTTCTGGACCGCCAATGCCGACCCGGTGATCGTGGCCCTGCTGGGCGGCATCCAGTCCTTCCTGGGCCCCGCCCTGGGGGCCGTGGTCCTGGTCCTGCTCAAGACCAACCTCAGCCGCAACTACGCCAACTACGTCGACGTCGTGCTCGGCGCCGTGGTGCTCGGCCTGGTGCTGCTGGCGCCGGGCGGCCTGGTCTCGCTGCCGCAGATCTTCGTCCGCCTGCGCAACCGATTCCGGCGCGGCGAGGAGGATGAGGCGGTGGAGGAGAGCCAGGGCGAGGCGATCCGGATGCTGGACGTCCAGAAGGCGGTTCACTCGGGCGCCATCCAGACCGCCGAGATCGAGACCGGCGCGGTGCTGCTCCGGATCGAGGACCTCAGCAAGAGCTTCGGCGGGCTGCGCGCGGTCTCGGACGTCAGCCTCCAGGTCAGGCAGGGCGACCGCCACGCCATCATCGGGCCCAACGGCGCCGGCAAATCGACTCTCTTCAACCTCATCACCGGCCGCCTCAAGCCGAGCTCCGGGCGGGTCTGGTTCGACGGCCGCGACATCACCGGGAAGCCGGTCCACAAGATCGCCAAGGCGGGCATCGGGCGGGCCTTCCAGATCACCTCGATCTTCCCCCGGCTGACCGTGCGCGAGAACCTGCAGTACGCGATGCTGGCCCACCGGGGCCGCACCGTCTGGCCGGTCGGGATCGCGGCCCGCATCTTCCGGGAGGAGGCGTTGACCCTCCTCGAAGGGGTGGGACTGGGGGCCTACGCCGACCTGCCCGCGGGGCAGCTCTCGCACGGCGACCAGCGGGCGATCGAGCTCGCGATCTCGCTGGCGCTGGGGTCGAAGATGATCCTGCTCGACGAGCCCACGGCCGGGATGTCGCCCTTCGAGACCCAGAAGGCGATGGAGCTGGTGCGCCGGATCGCGACCGAGCGCAAGCTGACGCTGCTCTTCTGCGAGCACGACATGGAGGTGGTGTTCGGCACCGCCCGCACCGTCACCGTGATGCACCAGGGCCGGATCCTCACGCAGGGCCCACCCGAGCAGGTGCGCCGCAACCCCGAGGTCCAGAAGGTCTACCTGGGCGAGCTGGACATGGACGAAGAGGTGACGGCGTGAAGGCGGGGACCCCCTCCCCTCTGGGGAGGGTTGGGGTGGGGTCGGCATGAGCCTCTCGGTCAGCGGCCTGAACATCCGCTATGGCAAGAGCCACGTCATCTTCGACCTCGACCTCGAGGTCAAGTCCGGCGAGGTCCTGGCCCTGCTCGGCCGCAACGGCGCCGGCAAGACCACCACCATCCTCGGCATCCTGGGCCTCCTCAGCGGCGCCTCGGGCAGCGTCAGGGTCGCCGACCGCGAGCTCAGCCGCTGGCCCGCCTACCGCCGGGCCAAGGCCGGGATCGCCTACGTCCCCTCCGGCGCCCGCTGCTTCTCCAACCTGACCGTGGAGGAGAACCTGAACATCGCGGCCCGCGGCAACGGTACCCGCGGCTGGAACAAGCCGGGTGTCTTCGAGCTCTTCCCCAAGTTGCAGAACCTGCAGGCCAACATGGCTGGAGGGTTGTCCGGCGGCGAGCGCCAGATGCTGGCCGTGGGCCGCGCGCTCATGAGCAATCCCAAGGTCATCCTCTTCGACGAGCCGACCGAGGGCCTGGCCCCGGTCGTGGTCCAGGGGCTGGGGGACCTCATGGGCAAGCTGAAGTCCACCGGGGTGGCGGTGCTGCTGGCCGAGCAGAACCACCAGATGGCGCTCCGCGCCGCCGACCGCGTCGCATTCATGGAGAAGGGCCGCATCGTGGAGCAGATGCCGGCCGGCGAAGCCGGCGGCAGCGAGGTCCTGCACCGGATCCTGGGCGTTTAACTCAGGGCGATCGCCAGCGCCGCCGCGGCGGCGTTCTCGGCCCGCAGGTTGCGGGGCCCGAGCGTAACGGCGGCCGGCGCCAGGGCCAGCTCAGCCGAGGTCCAACCCCCCTCCGGCCCCACCAGCAGAGTCCCGGGCCCGGGCAGCGAGCCCAGCCGCGCCGCCCCCTCCCGATCCAGCACCAGCGGCCCCTCGCAGCTCCCCAGCGCCTCCTCCAGGCGCATCGGACCGCGCACCTCGGGCACCCGCAGCCGCCCCGCCAGCAGCGAAGCCTCCCGGCAGATGGCAGCCCAACGGTCCGGCCGCGCCCCCCGCGCCACGCTTCGCTCCGCCTGGACCAGGACAAACGCCGCCGCCCCCAGCTCGGTGCACCGCGACAGGGCCTCGTCCAGGGCCGCCGCCGGCAGCATGGCCAGACCCATGGTCACCGCCACCGGCGGCTCCGGGCGGTGCGGACGTTCGTCCTCCACGAGCCCGCTGACCAGCTCCGGCGCCACGCTGGCCAGGCGCACCGACATCAGCACCTCGCGGCCGGGGTCGATGACCGAGATCAGCTCGCCGGGCCGCGCTCGCAGAGATCTCGCCAGGTGGCGCGCGTCCGCCCCCTCGATGGCCACCGACCCGCCCTCCTCCCGGCCGTAGAAGTACGGCACCGGTCAGGTGGTCTCGAGGCGGGCGTAGGCCAGGGTCCAGAAGCTGGAGTAAAACGCGGCAAAGGCGGCGCTGGCCACCAGCACCGCCCCACCGATCACGATCCCGAAGAACACTGCCGCGATCACGGTGGCCGCCAGCTGGCCGGCCGCGTAGGCGGCCGCGGCGGCCGCCAGCGCCGGCACCGCGACCAGCGCGGCGCCCAGGAAGAGCGCCAGCCCGAACGCGAGCTGGCAGGCCACCATCAATCCCCAGCAGGCGATGACCCGGCCGGGCCTGGCCTTGGCCAGCTCATAGGCACGGCGCAGCGCCCCCAGACCCGGCCGGCCCTCGAGCGCGGCCGCGCGCAGCGCCACCGGCAGCAGCACGCTGAAAGCGATCCCGACCAGGAGAGCCGTGAAGGCCAGGGCGACAGCGAAGTACAGGACCACCAGCAGTGCGAACCAGGACTGCTCCAGCCCCAGCGCCAGGGCGGCCGCGGCCACCAGGCCGAACACCAGCAGAATCGCCAGGCCGGCCACGAGCAGCGCCACCCGCAGGCGGACCACCGGCCAGAAGCGCTCCCGGCCCAGAGCCCAGGCCCGGCGCAGGCCGGAGGGCCGGCCGCCGTCGATCTCGCTCACGCCTCGCACCTCGGCCGCCGCGCAAGCGCAGGAGACGAAGAAGAGCACGATCCAGACGACCAGCAGGCCCACTCCCGCCGCCACCAGGAGCGCCGCGTGGTCCTGGATCCAGTGCCAGGCCGGCGTGAGATCGGGCAGGCCGGATACCCTGCCGGTTCGGGTCGTGCCCGGAAACGGATTGCCACCCCTGAAGCCGCTGGAGAAGCCACCGCCGGTCTCGCCCGCGAAGAAGGCCAGCAGCCAGAGCCAGTGGTTGCGCCACGCGATACGCAGCGCCTGCCTCAGGAGATCCGTGTAAGGCACTTCTCTCTCAACTCAGAGAGTATGGCCAGGGCCCCGGCCAGGCGCTCCCGGTGGGCGGGATCGTTGAGCCAGCGGTTCTGGCCCGACGGGTGCGGGAGGGGCAGCATCACCGGAGCCTTGCCGAAGGTACGCCCCACCCGGTCCTCCAGCGAGCCCGGCCCCAGGAAACGCGAGATGGCGAGCTGGCCCACCAGGATCAGCACCCGCGGCTGGAGCAGCTCCAGCTCGGCCTCGAGCCAGGGCGCGCAGTTGGCGATGGCGCGAGGCGGGGGCGGGCGGTCGCCGGTGTTGGTCGCGTTGCGGCCGGGGAAGCAGCGAACCAGCGCCGCGATGTACGTCCAGCGCCGGAACTCCTCGTCGGAAGCGAACCCGGCCCGCGCCATCCAGCGCGCCAGCTCCTGGCCGGCCCGGCCCATGAACGGTCGCCGCGCTTCCCTCTCGACTGGCCCGGGCGCCTGGCCAACCAGGAAGAAGATCGCCTCGGGACCGCCCTCGAAGGTCGGGTTGGCCTCGGGCAAGGTCCCGTCCTCGACGCAGCGCGTGCACGCCCTGCAGTCCCGCTGCAGCCTCTCGAGCTCGTCGGGAAGCGTGAGCTAGCCCTTGGGCGCGGACCCGATCAGGGGGTGCTGCTCCGCCAGCTCGGCCTGGCGGGTGCGATGGTAGTCGATGTCCCGCCCCTGCTCGTCGCCGAACAGCTTGCGGTCGGAGGCCAGGCGGAGCTTGAGCAGGGCCGAGATGGCGTGCACCCCGTCCTGCCAGGTGAGCTTCTTGCCCTCCGCGCGGCCGCGGGCGTAGTAGTTGATCGGGACCTCGTGGATGCGATAACCCAGGCGGATGACCCGCGCTGTGATATCGGGCTCGATGTCGAACCGGGTGCCCCGCAGGCGCAGCCGCTTCCAGAGCTCGGAACGCAGAACCTTGTATCCGGTCTCCATGTCCCGGATGTAGCAGTCGAAGAGCATGTTGGTCGCAAGCGTGACCGCCCGGTTGCCCATCACGAACCAGAAGCTGTAGGCGCTCTGGCCCCCAAAACCGCGCACCCCGTACACTGCATCGACCCGGCCTTCGACGAGTGGGTCCAGGAGGACCGGATAGTCGCGCGGGTCGTACTCGAGATCCGCGTCCTGGACCAGCGCGAACGGCATCCTCAGCTCGCCTATGGCCCGCTTGAGTGCCGCCCCCTTGCCCTGGTTGGGCGTCTGCCGCAGCGCCCGGACCCGCTTGTCCCCTGCCGCGACCGCCTGGAGGATGTCCCAGCTGGCGTCACTGGAGCCGTCATCGACGGCGATCACCTCGCCCACCTCCGGCCGCGCCAGCACGTGGGAGAGGATCGTGCGCAGTGTGCGCTCCTCGTTGTAGATCGGCATCATCACGGAGAGGACGCCCCTCGTCTTCGCCTTCATCGAACCCGAGAGAGGTTACCGGCGAGAGCCACCGCCGCGAGCAGGCAAACAACCTCCAGCACCGCCAGGCTCAGGCCCGCCGCCGGCGCGAAGGGCCTGGCCAGCACGGGCCAGAGGATGAGATCACGCGCCACCTCGCCCTGGGCGAACAGGTTCGGCAGATGGCGTACCGCCGCAACCTGGCCCGCCAGCAGGCTAAGGGCGCCTGGATCGCGGTCGGCCCGGATGACATAGGTCAGGTTGGCCACCAGGAGCAGGTTCCAGCCGGCAAAAACCCCCGCGCCCAACCACGCCAGCCAGCCCGGCAGCCGCCCCGCCACCACCGCCAGGCCCACCACCGCGAACGGGGTGAGGTCGAGGAACCGCCGGGCCCCTAAGGCATACCCGCCCCACCAGTCGGGAGCCGCACCGTTGAGCGCCAGCTCGACCACGAAGGCGTAGGCACTCGCCGCCTGGAAGGCCGGCCGCCGCAGCAGCGCAATGCCCACCGCCGCCACCAGCACGATCGGCGACCAGGTGACCAGCCCGTGCCAGGTGGAGAACAGGACGTCGAGATAGTGTCCGGGCAGCGGCTGCAGGTCCTGGCCGGCCGGGCGCTGGGGCAGCCAGGTCCCGAACAGGTAGAGGTCCGCCAGCAGCTGCGGGGCAAACGCAAGCAGTGCACCGGGCAGCAGCAGCAGCACCCGCCAGCGGGCCCGCGGGAGATCCAGCAGCGCGATTGCGAGCAGCGGCCCGTCCTGGAAGCGAACCAGCGCCATCAGGCCGCCCACGAACCCCAAAACCAGCCACCCCAGGACGCCTCGCGCCTCGCGGCCGCGCCACCACGCCCACAGGAAGAGCCCAACGGCGAACGCCGAGAAGGTGTGCGAGTAGCTGGGCTCGTACAGGAGGTAGTAGGCGAATGGAGTCGCCACCGCGGCGGCCACCACGCCCACCAGAGCCGCTGGCCGAGCCAAACCCAGCCGGACGGCGAGGCGGTAGGCGAGAGCCAGCGCCAGCAGACCGAAAGCCAGCGAAGCCAGGGCAAACGACCACGTGAAGGGTGGGCCGAACAAGGGCCGGCCGGAAGGCGCCAATGCGAGAGCTCCGAGGTACGCGGGCGCAGCCAGCAGCGCCGGCCCGATCGGGAAGAAGTTGGCCAGGTGCCCTGTGCCGGTCTGCGTGGTCAGGTGCTCCGAGTTGACCGTCACGTGGGCGGCGAACGCTGCCTGGTACTCGTTGGCGAAGTCGAGGTCGTGGTCGGCTAGGAGGGTGTGCTGCCAGGAGTAGTAGCTGATGCCGTCCCCCTCGACCACCGGCTTGAACGTGGCCCACAGCACCGCCACCGCGACGACCGCGCCGGCGGCCAGCCAGCGCTTGCCTATATGACTTTCTGCAGGCGCGGGGTCTCGGTCACGCCCGGAATGCGTCCCCGCTTGGTTCGGGGCTGGCCGTCCACCTCCTTGATGTCGGCGGTGAACCCGATCGGGGGCGCGGCCGCGATCTCCATGCCCACGCCGAAGGAGTCGACCGGTGCTTTCGCCTCCACGAACGCCCGGACCCGCTCGACGGTCATGCCCCCGCTCACGAAGATCCCGACCTTGGGGAAGCCCGCGAGGTCGAGCCGCGCGCGAACCTCCTTGACCAGCTCCACCGTGACTCTGCCCCGCTCGAACGGTGTGTCGAGCCGGACGCCGCGCAGCCGGTCCTGCATCGCCTCGGCCACGCGCAAAGCCTCCTCGGCCTCGTCCTTGAAGGTGTCGACGAGGACGATCCGCAGCACGTCGGGACCCATGTGCTTGTCGAACGCGACCCCGGCTTTGACGGTGTCGCCGAAGATCAGGATCATGGCGTGGGGCATGGTGCCGCTGGGCCCGGCCAGGCCGGCCAGCTGCGCGCCGAGCGGGGTGGCGCACCCGTTGCAGCCGCCCACCACCGCCGAGTACTCCATGATCGGTCCCACCAGCGGGTGCACGTGGCGGGCCCCGAACGAGATCACCCGGGTGCCCGCGGCCGCCGCCACCACCTCGGCGGCCCGGGTCGCCCAGCCGGAGCAGCTGGCCAGGATCCCCAGGATCGCGGTCTCCAGCTCACCGAAAAGCGAGTAGCGCGCTCGCACCCGCATCACGACCTCCTTGCTCGACATGGCATCGCCCTCACCCAGGGCCCAGGCCTCGCCGTCGCCCCCCAGAGCGAGCCGCAGCACCTGCAGGACCTGGTTCATCCCGCACAGCCGGCCGGCGCGATCGCCGAAGTACTCCATCGTCACGACCGGGTCGAGCTTTTCGCCGGCGAGTGTGTCGTGGGCGCGCCGAAAATACACGTCGGAGGCGGCGCCGCCGTAGTACTCCAGCAGGTCATTGGGCGGCAGGAGCAAGTCGGACGGTCAGTCTAAACTGGCTGGCGGATGGGTAAGAGCGCACTGCTCACGGGCGTCACCGGGCAGGACGGCTCCTACTTGGCCGAGTTTCTGCTCCAGAAGGGCTATCGCGTGCACGGCATCGTGCGCCGCTCGTCGACCATGAACCGGGGCCGCATCGACCATCTCCATCACGCCCATCCGGCGGAGAAGGGTGAGGAGCGCTTCGTCCTCCACTACGGCGACATGACCGATTCCGGCGGCCTCAACCGGCTCATGAAGCTGGTGCGCCCGGACGAGGTCTACAACCTCGCCGCGCAGAGCCATGTCCACGTCTCCTTCGACCAGCCCGAGTACACCGGCGACGTGGACGGCCTGGGCACCGCGCGCCTGCTGGAGGCCATCCGGATCAGCGGCAACCAAACCCGCTTTTATCAGGCCTCGACCTCCGAGATGTTCGGCACCACGCCGCCGCCCCAGAACGAGACGACCCCCTTTCACCCGCGCAGCCCCTACGCCGTCGCCAAGCTTTACGCGCACTGGATCACGGTCAACTACCGCGAGGCCCATGGCATCTACGCCTGCAGCGGAATCCTCTTCAACCACGAATCACCTCGCCGCGGCGAGAATTTCGTAACCCGCAAGGTCACGCGCGGAGTGGCGGCCATCCTCGCCAAGAAGAGCCGCGACCTGCATCTCGGCACCCTGGAGTCGTCGCGCGACTGGGGCCACGCCCGCGATTACGTGGAGGCGATGTGGCTGATGCTCCAGCAGCCCGAGCCGGACGATTTCGTGATCGGCACGGGCGAGACCCACACGGTCAAGGAGCTGGTGGAAGTCGCCTTCGGGCTGGTCGGCCTCGACTGGCGCGAATACGTCAAGACCGACCCCGCCTACGTGCGGCCGGCCGACGTTCCCCGGCTGCTGGCCGATGCCAGCAAGGCGCGCGCCAAGCTGGGCTGGGAGCCGCGCACCAAGTTCCCGGAGCTGATCCGCGAGATGCTGGAGCACGATCTCCGGGAGGCGGGCCTGGAGCCCGCCGACCACATCAGCGGGCTCACCGCGGCCAAGCACTAGACTCAGGCCCATGCCTCTCCCCAGCGAACAGGACGTGCTGGCCGCCCTTTCCCACATCCAGGATCCGGACCTCGGCCGCGACGTCGTCAGCCTGGGCATGATCAAGGACCTCGCCGTGGCCGCCGACGGACGCGTGCGGTTCACCTTCGAGCTCACCACGCCCGCCTGCCCGGTGCGCGACCGCTTCCACACCATGGCCGAGGAGATCGTGACCGCCCTGCCCGGCGTCACCGCGGTCGACGTCAAGATGACGGCCAACGTGCGGCCCGCCTTCGGCAACCGGCCGGCCGGTGCCGAGATGCTGCCCGGCGTCAAGCAGACGATCGCGATCGCCTCGGGCAAAGGCGGCGTCGGCAAGTCGACCGTGGCCGTCAACCTGGCCGCCTCGCTGGTGCGCACGGGCGCCAGCGTCGGGCTGCTCGACGCCGACATCTATGGGCCCTCGATCCCCGGCATGACCGGCGTCCACGAGCAGCCGCGAGTGGTGGAGAAGCCGAACACCAAGGGCGAGCTGCAGAAGCGGCTGGTGCCCCTGGAGGCGTGGGGCATCAAGATGATGTCGATCGGCTTCATCGCCGGCGAGTCGACCACCGCCATGGTCTGGCGCGGCCCCATGGTCTCGCGCGCGATCGAGCAGATGATGCAGGACGTCGACTGGGGCGAGCTCGACTACCTGGTGATCGACCTCCCGCCCGGCACCGGCGACGCCTCGCTGACCATCGGCCAGGCCATCCCGCTCACCGGGGTGGCCATCGTCGCCACCCCCCAGGATGTCGCGGTCGACATCGCCGTCAAGGCGCTCCAGATGTTCCGGCAGCTCAACGTGACCGTGCTCGGCCTCATCGAGAACATGAGCTGGTTCACCTGCGTCGACTGCGGGAAGCAGCACCACCCCTTCGGCCACGGCGGCGCCGAGCGGGCCGCCCAGCGCCTGGGGGTCCCGTTCCTGGGCGCCCTGCCGCTGGAGACCGAGATCCGCATCGAGGCTGACAAGGGCACCCCGATCGTGGTCGCGGCGCCCGAGTCTGAAGGCGCCCGGGCTTTCACGGCGATCGCCAGCCAGCTGGCCGCCCGCACCTCGATCCAGTCCTTCCGGCGGCTCCCGGTGCTGAACGTCCGTTAACGAACAGGATCCCTTTCCGGTCTCGATCGACCTGGTTCGGGCGGAGAACCGGCTGCAGATCGAGTGGGAGGACGGCCACCGTTCCACGTACGGCGGCGCGGCGCTGCGCTGGGCCTGCCCCTGCGCCGAGTGCCGCGGCGAGATGGGCTCGGGCGGCCGCCTGGACTCGGCCAGCGAGCTGCCCGACCAGGAGCTGACGCTCCAGGACGCCCGCCTGATCGGGCAGTATGCGGTCGCGCTGAGCTTCGCCAGCGGCCACGCCACCGGCATCTACACCTTTCGCTACCTGCGCGGCCTCGACACCGATAGGGCATAATCCCCAGCGGCCTTGTCTTCGCTCACGTCCAGGCTGGCCGGCCTTGATCGTCGCGCGTATGTGGCGGTCGCCTTGGTGGTCATCCTGCTGCTGCTCGCGGTTGGCGGAACCATCGGGTACGCCGCCTACCAGGACTCCCGGCCCACCTCGCCTGTCTTCAACCTGAAGAACGGCCAGAAAGAGGTCCCGCTGACGCAGGTGCTGGTGCTGACGCTGAAGCGGCCCGCGCCGACGACGGCCATGAGCGCGCATTTCCACATCTCCCCCAGCATCGACGGCCACCTCGACGCCGCTCCCGATCGCAGGTCCTTCACCTGGACGGCCGGCGGCCCCTGGACCGACCTCACCGAGTACACGGTGCGGACCGATCAGTTCCGGGACGACCGCGGCATCGCGGTCACGGCCGCCACCTGGAAGTTCACGACCACGCTGGTGCCGCGGGTGGTGGCGCTCACCACCGATACCGGCACCGCGATTGCCGACGACACCGAGCTGCCGGTCGGCAGCAACCTGAAGATCGCTTTCAACACCGCCATGGACGGCGCCTCGGTGAAGCTTCTCGCCAATGGCAATCCGGTTGAGCTGACCTGGGACGCCGACGGCAAGACGGGTGCCTTCGGCACCAAGGCGATGGGGGTCGGGCCGCTGGCGATGACGCTCGCGCCCGGTGGTCGCGACACCCTGGGGCACGTGCTGGCCACCGCGTGGAAGGTGACGGCCAACCTCGTGTTTCGAGTCCAGGTGCACACGGTCCCCGTGCACATTCCGGCCCTGGTCCAGATTCCGAACGACCCCGGCGCCTGGGACCAGTCCGGCCTCCAGGCGGCGGACATCGTGTTCGAGTACGCGACCGAAGGCGGCATCACCAGGTTCACCGCCGTCTTCACGAACGTGCCCGACAAGGTCGGGCCAGTGCGCAGCGGCCGCTTGATCTCGATCAAGCTCACCAAGCACTACCAGGGTGAGCTGTTTCTCAGCGGGACCAGCGAAGGCACGTTCGGAGTGCTTCAGCGCTCCGGCATCCACGCCCAGTTCGACCAGGTCGGCGTCTTCTACCGGACCAACGACCACCGCGCGCCCGACAACCTCTACATCAACGCCGACGCCATTCAGCGCGCAGAACCGAGCGCCGGCGACGTCAAGCTGGCGACCGGCAAGCCGGCTTTGACCGGCGGCGAGTCCGCGACCAGCGTGAGCGTGCCCGAGCACAGCACCAGCTATGCGTTCGACGGGACGACCGGGACTTACACGAAAACCGAGGGCGGCCACGGTGTCGGGGACGCCGCGCTGGGCGCGCCTCTGCGGATCTCGATGGTGATCGTGCTGCGCACACAGGTGACGACCACGGGCATCATCGAAGACAGCAACGGAGCCCACGGTCTGGACTACAACATCGATGGCAGCGGCTCGGCCGACATCTATTACCAGGGGGCGAAGTTCGCGACCAAATGGTCATCGCCCAACGCCGACAGCCCCCTGGTGTTCACCAACGACGCCGGCCAGCCGATCACCCTCCCAGCAGGCCCGGTCTGGATCGACGTAGTACCGGGCTGAGCTAAAACCCCCTCCCCCACGGGGAGGGTTGGGGTGGGGGCTACTCGGCCTCCAGCGGAACTCGGAGCGCCTCGAGCACCCGCGGCACCATCGCGTAGAAGCCCGCCGTGACCGTCAGCTCGACCACCTCGGCGGGATCGAACCAGCGCGCCAGCTCGGCCGCCACGGGCTCGGCCACGTCGCCATCCAGCACCCCTTCGGCGTAGGCCAGGGCCGCGCGCTCGGGGCCCGAGAAGAGCTCGGATTCGTGCCACCCCGCCAGGGCCTCGATCTTCTCCTCGGTCACGCCGGCCCTCAAAGCCATGGCGCGGTGGTGGACCCACTCGTAATCGGCGCCGAACGCCTGGGCCTCGCGCAGGATCACCAGCTCGCGCAGCTCCCGGGGAATCCGGCACTGCAGCCGCAGCGCCCAGGCGAACTCCATCCAGGCGCCCAGCATGTCCGGCTGGTTGGCCAGCGCCCGGTAGAGGTTGATGGGCCGCCCGCCGAGGGCGGCCAGCCGCTCCGACTGGGCCGGCGGCAGCTCTGCCAGCGGGACGCGGCTAGGTGGCAGCCCCCGTCCGCTCCCGATCGCGCACCTTTGACACATACGCCGAGGCGGCGACCGCCGCCGTGGTCCCGTCACCCACCGCGGTGGCGATCTGCTTGGTCAGCTGGGCGCGCACGTCGCCCACCGCCCAGACCCCCTCGATCGACGTGCTCATATCGCTGCCGGTGAGGATGTAGCCGTTCTCATCGTGGTCGACGTGGACCTTGAGCAGCCCGGAGTTGGGCAGGAAGCCGACGAAGATGAACACGCCGCCCACCTCCAGCTCCTTCCTCTTGCCCTCCTGCTCGTAGACGATCTTCTGGACCTTCTGATCGCCCGTGATCTCGTGCACCTGCGCGTTCAGGATGAACTCCAGCTTGGGGTTGGCCTTGGCCCGCTCGATCAGGATCGGCTGGGCGCGGAACTCGTCGCGGCGGTGGATCAGATAGACCTTGCTCGCGTAGCGGGTCAGGAAGTCGGCCTCCTCGACCGCGGCGTCGCCGCCGCCGATGACGGCCAGCACCTCGCCCTTGAAGAAGGCGCCGTCGCAGACCGCGCAGTAGGACACCCCGCGCCCGGCCAGCTCCACCTCGCCAGGGACGCCCAGCTTGCGAGGCAGCCCGCCGGCGGCCACGATCAGGGCGGGCGCCCGCAGCTCCTCGCCGGAGGCGGTGCGCACGACCTTCAAGCCGTCCTCGGTGGAGATCGACTCCACCTCGATGAACTCCCGGAGGTCGAGGCCGAACTTGCGGGCGTGCTCGCCCATCTTCACCGCCAGGTCGGCGCCCAGGATCGACTCGAAGCCGGGATAGTCCTCGATCAGCTCGGTGTTGAGCAGCTGGCCCCCGACCGGGCCGCGCTCCAGGAGCACGGTGCGCAGGTTCATGCGGGCCGCGTAGAGGCCGGCCGCCAGGCCGGCGGGGCCGCCCCCGGCGATGATCAGGTCGAAGTTCTCAGCCACTGCTCCTGAAACCGGGGTGTCGGAACTCAGATTCCGCTGCTCTAGCCGTATTTGAACTGGACGCCGAAGCCACCCCGCGGCGTCTGGCAGAGGATGTTGTCGTAGGGGCAGCCGATGGCGCAGGCCCCGCACTCCACGCAGTTGCCGAAGCTGACCAGGTTCTGCTTCTTCTCCTCGTCCCACTCGTAGACGCCGGCCGGGCAGAAGTAGTTGCAGTACTTGCCGCTGCACTTGTCGCGGCAGACGTCCTGGTTGGCGATCTCGATGTGCGGGTGGCCGGTGTCCTCCACGTACTTGTTCGTGAAGAGCTTGTCGGTCAGTTTCTCCATCGCCGGAACCAGTCTAGTGTCCCGCTTCGGAGGTTCGCCGAGTGAATCGCGGCAGGCAGCCGGAGGCTGCCGGTCCGGGGCCCGAGGCCAAGGAAGGGGTGGCACTAGGAGGAGCGCACTGGAAGTGCGTGACGACGACGGGCCGGGCCCCCTGACGCGGGCATCGGGTTCCGGAGCCGCGATTCGCCGGCGAACTTTCGGAGCGGGGCACTATAGTCGAGATTCGAAGACGCGGGAGCCCACCCGGGCTGAGAGGGCCCCCCACCAGGTGGGGGCCGACCGCTGAACCTGATCCGGGTAATGCCGGCGTAGGGAGGTTCCAATGGACACGACTGTCGAACGTCCGCCGAGCGCGGACGAATTCCTCCGCGTGGAGACCAGGGGCATCGATGCGGTGCCCGAGACCGAGCGCCACGGCCGCCCGCGCGAGCTCGGGTTCCTGTGGGCGGGCGCCTTCGTCAACTACGCCAGCCTGCTGACCGCGTCCTACCTCACCGGCAGCTTCGGGCTGGGGATCTGGGACGGACTCCTGGCCTGCGTCCTCGGCACCGTCGCCGGCGCCCTGATCCTGGGCCTGCTCAGCAACACTGGCCCCCGCACCGGGGAGGCCCAGATCGTCTTCACGCGCCGGGTGTTCGGCGCCCGGGGGGCGCGGGTGGGCGCCTTCCTCACCCTCTTCCTGGCGGTCGGCTGGTTCGCCGTCGACTGCGTGATCGCGGCCCAGGCCGGCTCCCAGCTGCTGGGCGGGGGCGCCAGGCCGGCGACCTTCGCCTGGGTGCTCCTGATCGCCGCGGTAAGCGTGGTAGTGGCCGTCTACGGCCACGCCACCATCAAGGTCTTCGAGTCGTTCGGCGCGGTCGCCTTCGCCGTGCTCTCGGCCCTCCTCTTCGTCTCCCTGGCCGGGCAGATGCACTGGACGGCCGGGCCGGGGGTGTCCGGCGGCGCCTACGCGGCCGCCTTCCTCGAAGGCTTCATGGTCTGCTTCGCCCTGGTCGCCTCCTGGTACCCGTTCGCCAGCGACTACTCGCGCTACCTGCCCGCGGACAGCGGGCGGCGCGCGGTGACCAGCTGGCCGGTAGTCGGGGTGGCGCTGCCCATGGTCCTGCTCGGCCTCTTCGGCCTGCTCCTCCCCACCATCGACCCCAAGCTGGCGGGCGACCCGATCGGGCTGATCAGCAAGCACGCGCCGGGCTGGGTGGCCGTCCCCTTCTTCGCCTTCGTGGTGCTGGGCGAGATCTGGGCCAACTACCTGGACGTCTACACGGCCGGCCTGGTGACCCAGACCCTGGGGGTGCGGCTGCCGCGCTGGCAGACGGCGCTGGGCTCCGGCGTGCTGGGCGCGCTGATCGCGTCGGCCGCGGTGCTGGTGAGCGACTTCCACCAGGTCTACGAGAACTTCCTGATCCTGACCTACCTCTGGGCCCCGGCCTGGGCGGCGGTGGTCCTGCTCGCCTTCTTCGTGGTGGGCTACGGGCGCCCCGCGCCGGCCCTGGTGGCCTGGCTGCTGGGCACCGCGGTCAGCCTGGTCTTCGTCAACTACCCCAACCTCTTCCCGGGCCACTTCCCCAACCAGCCGCTGATCGACGCCTTGCACAGCGTCGACCTGTCGGGCCTGGTCAGCGTGGCCGTGGCGGCGGCCTCCTACCTGGTGCTGAGGCGCCTGACCCCCTCCCCGCAAGGCGCGGAGGGCAGGGGTGGGGCCGTATGATCCTCCCGGTCGCCCTCACCATCGCCGGCTCCGACTCGGGCGGGGGGGCGGGCATCCAGGCCGACCTCAAGACCTTCGCGGCCCTGGGGGTGCACGGCACCAGCGCGATCACCGCGATCACCGCCCAGAACACGGTGACCGTGACCCGCATCCTGGAGCTGCCGGTGGAGATGATCCGCGCTCAGATCGACGCCGTGGTCGAGGACCTGGCGCCGGCGGCCGCCAAGACCGGGATGCTCTCCAGCCCCGAGATCATCGAGTGCGTCGCGGAAGCGCTGCGCGACCACCGGCTGACGCAGCTGGTGGTCGATCCGGTGATGGTGGCCAAGGGCGGGGCCAAGCTGCTGCACGACGATGCCGTCGAAGCGCTGCGCCGGCGGCTGCTGCCGCTGGCCGCGGTGGTCACGCCCAACCTGCCGGAGGCCGAGGTGCTGCTGGGCCGCCGGATCGCCACGCTTGACGAACAGGGCCGAGCGGCCCGCGACCTGCTCAAGCTGGGCGCCCGCGCCGTGGTGGTGAAAGGCGGGCACTCGAGCGGCGCCGAGTCCGTCGACGTGTTCGCCGACGGCCAGCGCGAGCTCAGCCTGCCCGCCCGCCGGCTGGACACCGCCAACACGCACGGCAGCGGCTGCGTCTTTTCGGCCGCGATCACCGCCGAGCTGGCCAAGGGCGCGGGCCTGCAGGAGGCGGTGGCCGCCGCCAAGGCCTTCATCTCGGGGGCCATCGAAGCCGCCCTGGAGATCGGGCACGGGCACGGTCCGGTCAACCCCATGTTCCGGGTGATGGCGCCGCTAAGCTGACGCCGGTGGCCGAATCCCGGCGGCACTTCAAACAGCGCGTGGAGAACGCGCTCGCCGACGAAGCGCTCCAGGCCAACATGGTGAAGGTGATGACGGCGCTCCGCGAGCGCCGCGCGGCCGGCTTCCAGTCCCTGGATTTCGAGAGCGGCCGCCAGGACCTCAAGCAGCGCCGTCTGGAGAACCTCGCGCAGCTGCCGGCGCTGCTCACCCAGTTCCGGGAGCGCGTCGAGGAGGTCGGCGGCACCTTCCATCTCGCCCGCGATGCCGCAGAGGCGCGCCGGATCATCGGCGAGATCTGCCAGCGTGCGGGCGCCGGGATCGTCACCAAATCGAAGTCGATGGCGACCGAGGAGATCCTCCTCAATCCCCACCTCGAATCGCTGGGCATGGAGGTGGTCGAGACGGACCTCGGCGAGCGCGCGGTGCAGCTGCTGCACGAGCATCCCAGCCACCTGATCGCGCCCGCCATCCACGTGACCCTCGAGCAGTGGGCGAAGACCTTCGACGCACCCCCCGACCCCGCGCAGATCCAGGCCAAGGTCCGCGAGCAGCTGCGCGAGAAGTTCATCAACGCCAGCGTCGGCATCAGCGGCGCCAACTTCGCGATCGCGGAGACGGGGACGATCGGCCTCGTCACCAACGAGGGCAACGCCGACCTCACGGTCACGCTGCCCCAGGTCCACATCGCTGTCTTCGGCATCGACAAGCTGGTGGCGACCCTCGATGACGCGGTGGCCATCCTGCGCATGCTGCCGCGCAGCGGCACCGGCCAGCGCATCAGCACCTACGTCAACTGGATCACGGGGCCCTCGCGCAGCGCCGACATCGGCTTCAGCCTCACGATCGGGGCCCACGGTCCCCGAGAGATGCACTGCGTGGTGCTCGACAACGGGCGCGAGGAGATGCGCGCCGACCCGCTCTTCAAGGGCGCGCTGACCTGCGTGCGCTGCGGCGCCTGCTCCAACGCTTGCCCGCCCTTCATGGCCGTCACCGGCCACCAGTTCGGCCACATCTACAACGGGCCGATCGGCCTCGTGCTCACGCCGTTCCACCACGGCAGCGCCGCCGTCGACCTCCCGCAGTCGCTGTGCACGCAGTGCAACGCCTGCCAGGAGATCTGCCCGGTCGACATCGCGCTGCCGCGCATGATCCTCGAGCACCGGCGCCATGCGAAGAAGAAGTCGCCGGCCAAGCGCGGACTGCTGGCGCTCTGGCCCCGGCCGCGGCTGGCGCAGCTGGCGATGGACGTGGGCGCGCCGTTCAGCCCGCAGCTAGCCTCCCCACCCCTGCGCCGGCGCCTGCACACCGGCGGCGACGGCGAGCCGGTGACCCTCTTCGCCTCCTGCCTGGTCGACCGCGTGATGCCGGAGGCCGGGGAGGCGCTGGCGCGCATCATCCGGGCCGCCGGCTGCCACGTGGAGTTCCCGAAGGCGCAGTGGTGCTGCGGGCTGATGCCCGCCAACGCCGGCAAGTTCGAGGCGGGCGTGAAGCTGAACTCCGCGCTCGTGCGCGCTCTCAAGGCATCGCCGGGCCTCATCGTCACGCCCTCGGCCTCCTGCTTCGGCGCGGTGACGGCCGACGCCCAGGAGTGGGGCCAGCGCGATCCCGAGCTGGCCGGTGTGGCCGAGCGCATGCGCGACTCGACCCGCTTCGTGCTGGAGCTCCTGGAGGGGGGCCGCGTCCCCCTCCCCAACGGGGAGGGTCGGGGTGGGGGAATGAAGGTGGCCTACCACGACTCCTGCCAGTCGCTGCGCCAGCTCGGCCTCAAGGCGGAGCCGCGGCGCGTGCTGGAGCTGGCGGGCTACGAGACCGTCGACCTTCCCGACATCGCCAACTGCTGCGGCTTCGGCGGCACCTTCAGCGTCGACTGGCCGCAGGTCGCCGACCGCCTCGCCGAGTGGAAGCTCGACGCCATCGCCAAGACCGGAGCCACCGTTGTCGCCTCCGACAACCCCGGCTGCCTGATGCACATCCGCGAGGCCGCCCGCCGCCGCCACCTAGACCTGCGGGTCGCCCACGTCCTGGAGCTGGTCGCGGACCGCCTACCGGCCTGAGAAGGCTGATGTGCCGGCACATCGGCCCCGGTCGGCCTCTACCGGCCCCGGTTGTGCCGGCAAATCAGGCCCCGGATTTCGTTAACAGGTGGACTTGTCGGGAAAGGCGTACACGTCGCATGTTCTGGGCGACCATGGAGGAGCTCAGCCGCCGTCCCTTCACAACGGCCGAAGCCCGCGTCGCGGGCATCAGCTGGGACCAGCTGCAGAGCGCGCGGTTCAGGCGCCTGCGGCGCGGCACATACGTGTCGGCCCGAGTCCCCGAGAGTCCGGCGCTGGTGCTGGCAGCTGTCCTCGATGGGCTCCCGCCGGTGGCGGCGCTCTCCGGCCGCACGGCGGCCTGGCTGCATGGACTCGACGTGCCGCCGTTCAATCCGATCCAGGTCACGATCCCTAAGGGTTGCGGGATATCGGGGCGCGCGGGCATCTCCATCCGCCGGGCCCCACTCGAGGACCGCCAGGTCGTGTCACGACAGGGAATGCGGACGACATCGCTTCTCCGCACAATCCTGGATCTCGGCCGAACTCTGCCCCTGGTCGAGGCCGTCGTCATCGCCGATGCGGCGCTGCACCAGCGCCGGCTCACGCTCGACGACCTCCGTGAGGCTGTTCACGCCCTGCGCGGCAGCCATGGGGTATCGCGCCTGCGGCAGCTGGTCGACCTCGCCGACCCGCGCGCGGAGTCGCCAATGGAGTCGCGACTGCGCTTGCTTCTGGTGCTGGCGGGCCTGCCCAGGCCCGAGTCCCAGGTCACCCTCAAGGACGAGCGCGGGCTCTTTCTCGGCCGGGCGGACCTCTACTACCGGTCTCACCACCTCGTCGTCGAGTACGACGGAGGTACCCATCGGCTCAGCCTCATCGACGACAATCGCCGCCAAAACCGGTTGCTCGGCGCCGGCTACCGCCCGCTGCGCTTCACCGCCCCCGACGTCCTCGGCGCCCCCGACTCGGTGATCGCGCGGGTGCGCGGGGAGCTTGCGGCTGATGTGCCGGCACATCCGGCGTCCTAGAGCGTTACCAGCCCCGGTTGTGCCGGCACATCAGGCAGTGCTACCCCTCCGGGATGCGCATCGCCAGGCGCGAGGTGACCACGCCGGTGTTCAGGCCGATCGTGCGCAGGCCTCCGAAGAAGCGCGCGTGCTCGATCTTGCAGCAGCGGTCCATCACCACCTCGAGCCCGCCCTCGCGCGCGATCGCCGCCGCCTCCTCGGAGATCACCCCCAGCTGCAGCCAGAGCACCCGAGCCCCCACCTCCACCGCCTGGCGCGCGATCTCGGGCGCCTCGGCCGAGGGCCGGAACACGTCCACGAGCTCCAGCGGCCGCGAGTGCGCCGCGGCCGCCGCGCGCAGGTCCGGAAAAACGGTGCGCCCCAGGATCTGCTTGCCCGCCTGGGCCGGGTTGACGGGCACGATGTCGTACCCGTTGGCGTCGAGGTAGATGCCCGCGAAGGACGACGCGTTGTAGTAGTTCGAGCTCAGCCCGACCATCGCGATGGTGCGGTACGAGGTGAGGATCCGGTAGCGGTCCCAGGCGGTCAAGCCGAAGGAGTTGCGCTCCCCGACCGCGGTCATTGCTGGTAGGGCGCCCCGAACGCCTTGGAAAGGATCGAATGCCCGGCTTCGTGCCCATTCCGAGAGTCCGCCACCGGCATCGACGACTGCGACTTGGCCAGAGCCTGCTCGAGGTCCCAGATGATGTCGTCGACGTCCTCGATCCCGATCGAGACCCGGATCATCTCGGGCCCGATCCCCACCGCGCGCAGGTCCTCGTCGGACATCTGCTGGTGCGTCGTGGAGCCCGGATGGATGACCAGCGACTTGGCGTCACCCACGTTGGCCACGTGCGAGAAGAGCTGGATCGACTCGATGAACCTCTTCCCCGCCTCGCGCCCCCCGCGCACCCCGAAGGTGAAGATCGACCCGCAGCCGCGCGGCATGTACTTCTGGGCCAGGCGGTGGAACCGGTTGGCCGGAAGGCCTGGGTAGTTCACGTACTCGACCGCCGGGTGCTGCTCCAAAAACGACGCCACCTTCAACGCGTTCGCGCAGTGGCGCTCCATGCGCACGTGCAGCGTCTCCAGCCCCTGCAGCATCAGCCAGGAGGTGAAGGGAGCCATGGTGGGCCCGTAGTCGCGCAGCATCTCCGCGCGCAGCTTCATCAACCACCCGAAGTCCCCGAAGTACTCGAAGAAGCGCAGGTCGTGGTAGCCGCGCGAGGGCTCCGTCATGCCCGGGAACTTGCCGTTGTCCCACGGAAACTTGCCGCCGTCCACGATCACCCCGCCGATCGCCGTCCCGTGCCCGCAGATGTACTTGGTCGCCGAGTGCAGCACGATGTCGGCGCCCCAATCCAGGGGCCGGCAGCACCAGGGCGACGCGAAGGTGTTGTCGATCACCAGCGGCACGCCCTGCGAGTGCGCCAGCGCGGCCAGCTTCTCGAGGTCGGGCACGTCGATCACGGGATTGCCCATGGTCTCGGCATAGAAGGCCTTGGTGTTGGGCTTGACCGCCAGCTCCCAGGCCTCGAGGTCGGTGGGGTCGACGAAGGTGACCTCGAGCCCCATCTTCCTGAAGGAGACGTCGAACTGCTGGTACGACCCTCCATACAGTGACCGCGACGCCACGAAGTGGTCGCCCGCCTGCATGAGCGTGAAGATCGCCAGGTGCTGCGCCGCCTGCCCGGAGGCGGTGGCGACGGCCCCGATGCCGTTCTCGAGGGCGGCGATGCGCTCCTCGAACACGGCCGTGGTCGGGTTCATGATCCGCGAGTAGATGTTCCCGAAGCGCTGCAGCGCGAACAGGTTGGCGGCGTGGTCGGTGTCTTCGAAGACGTAAGCCCCGGTCTGGTAGATGGGCACCGCGCGCGCCCCCGTGACCGGGTCCGGCCGCTGCCCGGCGTGCACGGCCAGGGTGTCGAAGCCAAAGGTCTTTTCAGGAGCCGTCATGCGGCTATCCTAGATCGCTCGTGCGGGCCTCACTGACGCAGACTCCGGCAGCCCAGCTGGAGGTCGACGCGGTGGCCGTCCCCGTGGTTGCGGGCGAGGCCCTGGCCGGTCCCGCCGCCGACCTCGACCAGGCCCTGAGCGGCCTGATCCGGGAGGCCTTCGACGGCGGCGAGCATCGCGGGCGCGTCAACGAGGTGCTGCCCCTCAACACCGCCGGGCGGATCGCCGCCCGCCGGGTGATCCTCTTCGGCCTCGGGCCCCGGCCGGACCTCGACGGCCAGCGCCTGCGCTTCGCCCACCACGAGCTGGTGCGCGCGGTCCGCGCCTACGGCCACCGGAGGCTGGCGGTCCTGCAGCGGGGCGCGCCCACCGAAGGCGACCTCAAGGCCGCCATCGAAGGCTGCGTGATGGGCTCCTGGGAGCGCCGCTCGCGGCAGACGGGCCCCCGGCCGATCCGGCTCGACGAGCTGCTGCTGGCCGGCTTCGGGCCCGGCCGCGAGCGCGAGGTGGCCGAGGCCCTGGAGGTCGGAGACGCGGTCAACCAGGCCCGGGAGTGGCAGAACATGCCGCCCAACGAGCTGACCCCCGAGGCCCTGGCCCAGGAGGCGAGGCGGATCGCCGACCGCCACGGCCTCGAGCTGGAGGTGCTCGGCCAGGCCGAGCTGCGGGCGGGCGGCTACAACCTCCTGCTCGGGGTGGCGGCCGGCTCCAACCTGCCGCCGCGCCTGATCCGCCTCTCCTACAAGGCGCCCGACGCCTCCGACACCCGCCTGGCCATGATCGGCAAGGGCATCACCTTCGACAGCGGCGGGATCTCGATCAAGCCCGCCGACGGCATGTACAAGATGAAGGGCGACATGGCCGGCGCGGCCGCGGTCCTGGCCGCCATGGACGTGATCGCCGGCCGCCGGCTCCCGGTCGACGTGATGGCGGTGGTCGCCGCCACCGAGAACATGCCGGGCGGCAACGCGCAGCGGCCGGGCGACGTGGTGACCAGCGCCAACGGCAAGACCGTGGAGGTCGTCAACACCGACGCCGAGGGCCGGCTGGTGCTGGCCGACGCCATCACCTACGCCCTCCGCCACGCCGCCACCCATCTGGTCGACCTGGCCACCCTGACGGGCGGCGCCAAGGTCGCCATCGGCCACGCGGCGACCGCCGCGGTCGCCAACGACGAGGCGCTCTGGGGCCTGGTCGCCAGGGCCGCCGACCGGGCCGGCGACCGGGCCTGGCGGCTGCCAGCCTATGCGGAATACAGGGTGCTGCTGGCCAGCAAGACGGCCGACCTCAAGAACAGCGAGTACGGCGAGGCCAGCACGATCACGGGCGGCATGTTCATCCAGCAGTTCGTGGAGGACCGGCCCTGGGTCCACCTCGACATCGCGGCCAGCTCCTGGAACGACAACGACGACCTCACCACGGTGCCTCGCGGGCCCCTGGGCAGCGGGACCCGCCTGCTGGTCGAGCTTGCGGAACTGATATCAGCCAGCCGTCGTTAGGCTAGTGACAGCCTTGCTCGAGTCCATCCATTCCCCGGCCGACCTCCGGCACCTTTCGGCCCAGGAGCTCAACGAGCTGGCGCAGGAGATCCGGGCCTTCCTGGTCGAGACGATCAGCCAGACCGGAGGCCACCTCTCACCCAACCTGGGCGTGGTCGAGCTGACGCTGGCGCTGCACAGGGTCTTCGACAGCCCGCGCGACGCCCTGGTCTGGGACACCGGCCACCAGGCCTACGTGCACAAGCTGGTCACCGGCCGCCGCGGCGGCTTCGACAGCTTGCGCCAGGAGGGGGGCCTCTCCGGGTACCCGAGCCGGGCCGAGAGCGAGCACGACCTGATCGAGAACAGCCACGCCTCCACCTCCCTCTCCTACGCCCTCGGGATCGCTGAGGCGCGCCTCCGCAAAGGCGAGCCCGGCGACGTGGTGGCGGTGATCGGGGACGGGGCGCTCACCGGCGGCATGGCTTACGAAGCGCTCAACCAGATCGCCCACCTGAAGCCGCCCAACCTGGTCATCATCCTCAACGACAACGGCCGCTCCTACGCCCCGACCGTGGGCGGCGTGGCCGCGCACCTCGCCCAGCTGCGCCTCGACCCGCGCTACGAACGGCTCAAGAAAGAGATCGACCAGCGCCTCAAGGACCTGCCGCCGGCCCACGAGGCCGCCCGCCGCATCAAGGAATCGCTGAAGCAGCTGCTGCAGCCGGCGACCATGTTCGACAGCCTGGGGATCAAGTACTCGGGCCCGGTCGACGGCCACGACCGGCCCGCGATCGAGGACCTGCTGCGGCGGGCTCGCCGCCACAAGGGCCCGGTGGTGGTGCACGTCGCCACCGAGAAGGGGCGCGGCTACGGGCCGGCGGTCGAGGAGGAGATCGACCGCATGCACGGGGTGAGCGCCTTCGATCCGCTCACCGGCCAGCCCCGGCGCACCGAGCTCACCTGGAGCGACGTCTTCGGCGAGGCCGTGTTCGCCTCCGCCCAGCGCCACCCCGACCTGGTCGCGATCACGGCCGCGATGGCCTCCTCGACGGGGCTCCTCAACTTCGCCCGCGAGTTCCCCGACCGCTTCTTCGACGTCGGCATCTGCGAGCAGCACGCCGTGACCTTCGCCGCCGGCCTGGCCATGTCCGGGCTGCGGCCGGTAGTCGCCATCTACTCGACCTTCCTGCAGCGCGCCTTCGACCAGGTGATCATGGACGTCGCCCTGCACAAGCTGCCGGTCGTCTTCGTGCTCGACCGCGCGGGGGTCACCGGCCCCGACGGCTCCTCCCACCACGGCGTCTTCGACCTCTCCTACCTGCGCCTGATCCCCAACCTGCGGGTCTGCGCGCCGGCCGACGCCACCGAGCTCTGCGCGCTGCTGGAGACCGGGCTGGGGCTGGATGGCCCGATCGCCATCCGCTTCCCCCGCGGCACCGTGCCCGCCACGCCGGACCTGCCGGTCGAGCCGCTCCCGGTCGGCCGTTGGGAGGAGGTGCGGCGGGGCGAGGACGCCGCTCTGCTGGCCGTCGGCCGCATGGTCGAGGTGGCCCTGGCGGCCGCCGAGCGCCTGGCGGCTGAGGGCATCTCCTGCGGGGTCATCAACGCGCGCTGGATCAAGCCCATGGACGGCCGCCTGGTCTCTGACTGGGCCCGGCGCTACCCGCTGCTGGTCACCGCCGAGGACAACGTGGGCAGCGGCGGCTTCGGGAGCGCGGTCATGGAGGCGCTGGCGCCGCACGGCCTGGCCGGCAAGGTGCGCTCGGTGGCTCTGCCCGACGCCTTCCTGCCCCACGGCAAGCCGGCCGCGCTGATGGCGGCCCACGGGCTCGACGCCGACGGCCTGGCCCAGGCGGTCAAGGCGGCCGTCGCGGCCAAGGTGCATCCAGCCTGAGAGTTCTCTCGATCCAGGTCGGCACGCCGCGGATGCGGCCCAAGCCGGGCCAGCCCGGTCATCGCTGGAGGAGCGCTATCTACAAGACGGCGGTGTTGGGTCCGGTGATGCTGCGGCGCACCAACCTCGATGGCGACCGCCAGGGCGACCCGCGCGTGCACGGCGGTCCCGACCAGGCAGCGCTCATGTATTCGGCCGACAACTACGCGAAGTGGAGGGCCGAGGGCTTCGACTTCGAGCCCGGCAGCTTCGGCGAGAACCTGACCGTCACCGGCCTCGACGAGACCACGGTCTGGGTGGGCGACATCTACGAGATCGGGGCCGCGGTGGTCCAGGTCACCAAGGCGCGCGGGCCCTGCTACAAGCTCCAGTACCGGACCGGCGTGCCCGACCTGATCGAGCGCGTCCTGGCCAACGGCCGCAGCGGCTGGTACGTGCGGGTGCTGCGGGAGGGCCTGGTCGAGGCCGGCCAGGAGATCGTGCTGCTAAAGCGGCTGGCGGCCGGCGAACCCCTCGCCGATCCGGTGCCAGAAGGCGACCCGGTCCTCACCTAGCTTCCAGCACAGCTCCACTAGCTCGCCCTCCCGATAGCTCAGAAAGTCGACCAGGCCCACCCGCATGTCCTTGAGCTGGATGCCGAGCCCCTCGAGAGCGGTGAGGGCGCCCGCCAGGTCGACCTCCGCCTGGCGCAGGTCCTCGCGGCTGCGGTCGTGCTCCGCGCGGTCGGCGTCGCTGGGATCCGGGCGGGAACGCCGGTACTGCGCGATCCGAGCCCGGTCCTCCAGGTCCGGAAGCGCCGCGCCCAGCTCCACCACCCGCTCGACCAGCCGGCGCACCTCCGGCAGCACGGCATTGGCCTCCCCCACCTCGTAAGTGCGCGGCTGCACACGGCTCATTTCCGCCCACCCTAGCATCGGGAAATGGCTCTGGGCGACCGCCGGCGCGTGCTCGCGACCGCGGCCGCCTGCGTGTTCCTCAACTTCCTCGCCTTCTCCGGCCTCACCCCCCTCTTCCCGGAGGTGGCGCACGACCTGGGGCTGGGCGTGGACACGCTCGGGCTCTACTTCGCGGTGTCCGCCGCGGTGTCCGCCGTCCTCCAGATCCCGGTCGGCGTGGTCGCAGACCGGGTCGGCCGGCGACCGGTGCTGCTGGCCGGCCTGCTCTTCATGGTCGCCGGCCAGGCGCTGCGCTGGCAGGCGACCACGCCGCTGATCTTCGGCGCCGGCCAGCTCGCGATCGGGGCCTGTTCGCCTTTGATCGTGGCCGCCAGCTTCGCCGCCGTCGCCGACGCCTACGCGCGGGCCGGCCGCGCGGAGGCGATGGGGATCGTCAGCGCCGCGATCAGCCTGGGCCAGATCACCGGCTTCCTGGTGGCCGGGCTGATCGCGCAGTGGGTCGGCTGGCGCGGGTTCTCGCTCGGCGTGGCGTTGCTGCCAGTGTTCCTGCTCCTCCCCACCCTGGGCATGCCCGAGCCGCCGCGCGCCGCCCACGAGGTCTCGCTAGGACGCTCGATGCTGCGCGCCGTCCGGTTCCTGCTGGCGCCGCGGGCGGGCGGCCTGGCGCTGGTCGCCGCCCTCTCCCTGGGTGCGGGGTTCTCGGCCGGCTACCTGCTGCCTTTCGTGGCCCGCCGCTTCGGCTACGGCGAGGCGGCCACCAGCTTGCTGCTCGTCCCTTACGTGCTGGGCTCGATCGTGGGCTCGCCGCTGGTCGGACGCTGGGCAGACCGGGTGGGGATCACCGGGCCGCTGGTCGGCTCCCTGATGGCCGCCGCGCTGGCGCTGGCCGCGTTCGGTTTGCTGCCCTTCAACCTGCCCGCCGTCGGGGTCTGCTTTCTTCTGATCGGCGGCGGCGCCGGATCGGCGCTGTCCCTGGTCTCGACCGCCATCATCCAGGTCGCCGGTCGAAGCGGCGCCGGTTCAGGGGCGGCGCTGGGCGGACTGCGCGTGGGCCAGCAGTTGGGCCCAGCCCTGGGCCCGGCGCTGGCGGGCCTGGCCTTCGCCCATGCCGGCAAGGCGCCGGCCTTCCTGCTGCTGGCCGCTCTCCTGGTCATCGCCACGGGCCTGGCCCTGCCGGCTACTTGGTCGCGGTCGGCACCCCTTCCATCACCGACTTGAGCGCCTGCGCGGCGCCGAGCAGGCCGGCCGTCTCGACCGGGACCACCAGCTTGGTGTTCTGGCTGTCCGCGAAGCGGGCGAGCACGTCGAGCTGGAGCACCCCCAGCAGCGCGGCGTCGGGCGCGCCCTTGTGGATCGCCGCGTAGATGGTCCCGATCGCCTGCCCGCGGCCCTCCGCTTCCAGGATCTGGGCCTGCCGGCGACCCTCGGCGCGCAGGATGTTGGAGGCCCGCTCGCCTTCGGCCGTCTTGATGGCCGCCTGCTTCTGGCCCTCGGCCACGTTGATCTGCGACTGCTGCTGACCCTCCGACTGGAGGATGGCCGCGCGCTTCTCCTGGTCGGCCTGCTTCTGGAGGGCCATCGCATTCAGGATCTGCTGGGGCGGCACGATGTCGACGATCTCGATCCGGTTGATGCGGATGCCCCACTTGTCGGTCACCTGCTCCATCTGGACCTGGAGCTGGGCGTTGATCTGCTCGCGCTGCGACAGCGCCTCGTCCAGGCTCATGGATCCGAACACGGCGCGCAGCGTGGTCCGGCTCAGCTGGTCGACGGCGATGAAGTAGTTGCTGACCTGGAAGAGGGCCAGGCGGGGGTCGACGACCTGGCTGAAGATGGTGGCGTTGACCGCCACCGACACGTTGTCCTTGGTGATCACGTCCTGGCGGTCACCGGTGCGCGGCGTCTCGCGCATGTCGACCACGGACATGTTGTCGACGAACGGGACCAGGAACGTGATGCCGGGGTTGCGAACGCTGTGGAACTGGCCCAGGCGTTTGACGACGCCGACCAGGCCCTGCTGGATCACCCGCACCGAGCGGAAGACGACCAGCAGCGCGAACAGGACTACGAAGCCGAAGATGATCAGCGCGGGCATCGAGACTCTCCTCTGTTAGCGGGTGGAAACGACCAGGGTCGCGTTGCGGATCTCCACGACGCGAACCTCGGCCCCCTCTTTGACTGGCGAGCCGTCGGCCGTGATGGCCGGCCAGCGCTCGCCCATGATCTTGACGTGGCCGCTCTGGTGCGGGCCCTTGATCGCCTCCGTGACCAGCCCGGTGCGGCCGATCATCTCCTGGGCGCCGGACAGCGTCGACGAGGTGGCCCGGTTGCGGCGCTGCACCCAGCGCAGCAGTGGCGGCCGCGCCAGGAGGACGCCTCCCACCGCGAGCACCGCGAACACGATGCCCTGCACGAGCAGGTCGGCCCCCAGCCCCGCCGCCACCGCGCTGCCGACCGCGGCGATGCACAGGAAGAGGGCGAAAAAGCCCAGGGTGGCCACCTCCCCCACCGCGAAGGCCAGGGCGGCCACCACCCAGAAGATCAACATCAGCGCAGCTCCTCCTGCTGAGAAAACGCTCAACCGCGGCCCCCGGTTCTCGGGCGGAGTTAGGGTACTTCCGGTTGCAGACTTGGAGACCGATGAGATGCGGCGCCGGCTGGCTGGAGGGCGGGTGGCGCGGCTAGCGACCCTGGGCCCGGACGGCGCGCCGCGCCTGGTGCCCGTCTGCTTTGTGGTCGAGCGCGACCTGATCCACTCCGCGATCGACGGCAAGCCCAAGAGCACGCGCCGGCTGGCGCGGCTGGCCGCCATCGCCCGCGACTCCCGGGTCTCACTGCTGGTGGACGAGTGGTCGGAGGATTGGTCGCGCCTCTGGTGGGTGCGCGCCGACGGGCGGGCCCGGGTGACCGAGGTCGAGGGCTCGGTGGCCGCCAGGCTGGCCGCCAAGTACCCGCAGTACCGCGCCGATCCGCCGGCGGGGCCGATGATCGAGATCGCGGTCGAGCGCTGGACGGGCTGGTCGGCGGCATGAGCGGCTTCGCCCAGCTGCTGGCTCGCCTGGCTCTGTACTCCGACGCCGAGATGGCCGAGCCCTGGGAGTGGCCAGGGCACAAGGGCGCCCAGCTGCAGGTCCGCGACTGCCACTGGCGGATCGTGGAAAGCGAGCAGGCCTGGCTGGCCGCGGCGCCGCCGGCGGGCCGGGAGGCGGCCGCCATCATGGAGCTCGCGCAGGCCGAGCTCGGCGACCTCCGAGGCCTGGTAGCCGGGCTCACCGAGGACACGCTGGACGCCAAGCCGGGCGAAGGTTGGTGCCTGCGCGAGGTGCTCAGCCACGTGCTGCTCACGGAACGCCGCTATGCGTGGCAGGTCCGCTACGCCATCACCCGTGACAGCACCCAGCCGACCTCCGCGTCGCCGCCGGTCAGCGTCTCCGCGGCCGAGACCGGCAGTTCGGTGCGGGACTGGATCGACATCCTGGAAGCGGAGCGCGCGCGCAGCGACGCCTTCTGCGCCGGTCTCGACGGCCCGGCGCTCAGCCGCCCGACGGTCTGGGCAGAGTACGCGGTCGACGTTCGCTTCCGGCTGCACCGCTTTGCCGGCCACCTGGCCGAGCACACGATTCACGCCGAGAAGGTGCTGAGAGGGATCGACCGGTCCCCCGGCGAAGCTCGGCAGATCGCCCGCCTGCTCTCGCGGCTGCGCGGCCGCCACGAGCGGCGGTCCGCCTCGGCCGACCAGGAGCTGCTGGACGCCGGCCACACCGCGCTGGCGTCGTCGCTACCACCTTCACGCCATCCCTGAGCTCTCGACAAATCAGGGATTACTACGGGTGTCGCTACGCGACGGGGGGTGGTGCGGCGGCCTGACTATCCCGGCCCGGCCAGCAGCTCGCTCTGAGCCTGGCGGACGGGATAGTCGAGGCTGGCCGGCGGCGAGGCCTGGGTGCCGAGCCGGTATGGCCCGAACCAGCTCCCGCCCGAAAGCACCGACCAGCTGACCGACCAGCTAACCACCGCGGTGACCGGGTAGCCGCCGGAGTTGTGGCGGTCGTAGACGTGGGTCACGGTCGAGCGGGCCGGGTAGGCCTGCCCGAGGCCGGCGGGCGCATCCAGGCTGGTACTGGCGCCGTCTCCGAATGTCCAGGCCACCGAGGCCGGCGACTCGGTCAGGCGGTATTGGTAGCCGTCCAGCGCCAGGTCGCGCGAGATGGCCGCCGGCGCGGGCGTGAGCCAGAACCAGGATTCCAGGCCGACCAACCCGGGCGGCGCCGGGCTGACCCCGATCGCGGGCGCCGGCGGCGGGCTGGGCATCGGAGGCGGCGGCAGGACCTGGGCGCAGGCCTGCTGCTCGGGCGTCGCGTTCTGCAGCTTGTCGTAGGCGATCACGTACATGCACGCCGACTGGCCCGCGCCCAGGCCACCCGCGGTGAGGCGGCGCGGGTCGTCGGTGTCCGCGGCCTGCTGGGGCGGGCCCCCGCCCACGGTCAGCCAGGACCGGTAGTGGCCCATGCCGATCGCGAAGTAGTCCCCGCCGGCGCCGTCGCCGCGGTCGCTGACCGGATCCCAGCCGAAGGTCACCGAGCCGGGCGTCAGCGACAGCACACGCGGTACCGGGGGGTTGGGCGGCACCGAGTCGACATAGAAGTCGACCACCGGGTTGCCGTAGACGTCCGCCATGTAAGGCGGGGGGTTGGGGCCCCACCACCAACCGAAGCCGCACTGGCCGGTGAAGGTCCAGTTGTAGTACGCGATGTACTGCTTGGCATGGCCGTGCACCTGCCAGCCGTAGTCCCCGAAGTTCCAGTGGAAGACCTGGCCGTAGAGCACGGTCGCGATCTTGCGCCAGCCCGATTCATCGCCCGGATGGCCGGCGAAATCGCCGTACCAGTACCCGTACCAGTCGTCGTAACCGGGATTGCTGTGGATTCCCCAGAAGGTGTCGCGCTCGGGGTTGGCGGCCACCCCGGGATCGTTGGTGACGAGCGAGGCGTAGGTCCCCGGCAGCAGCGACTGCGCCGCGCAGAAACCTGCCGGGTCGCCATAGGCGGAACCCCACTGCGCCGCCTCGGCGCTGACCGGGAGCAGGGCGCGCAGGACGACCATCAGCAGTGCCGGCCAGAGCAGCCATTGCCGCGCCATGGGCGCCATCTTGGCCGCGTGTCTGTGGCCGGCGTAACCCCGGTTGTTAAGGCCCTGCCATCCGGGCTAGCGTTGCCGCATGCCCAGACTCCTGATCACCTCCAGCAGCGGACCCGCCGACCCCACTCGGGCCAGCATCGCCTTCCATATCGCGGCCAACGGGGCGGCCGCGTCCGGCGTCGACTGCGCGCTCGCGCTGGCCGGCGATGCCACCGCCCTGCTGGCGCCGGGCGCCGCCGACGAGGTGCGAGGCGTCGGCATCCCGCCGCTGGCCGAGCTGCTCGGCAAGTGCCTCGCCGCCGGCGTCACGATCCACGTTTGAAAGGGCTGCGCGGAGGCCCGTGGGGTCTCGCAGCTGCCGGCCGGCATGGCCTGGATCGCTCCCCCCGACCTGGTCCGGCTGGCGCTGGAGGCCGACCGGACCCTTAGTTTCTAGGCGGTCGGAGCCTGGCGCGAAGGCCAGCGACCGGGATGCGGACCTCGCCCATGTGGACTCGGATATGTGAGATCGCCCGCTGTGCCCGCAAACAGCGCGCGTCAGTGGTGAAGACGCCAGCCCGCGAAGGCGGTCGGGTTCTTGGCCACGCCAGCGGGGGGGCTGGACTGCTTCGCAATCCCTGCCGGAAAGGCGGTGGGAGCGGCGCCACCTGCCGTCGAGGAAGATGGCTGAGAGATGACTGGTGGACCAGTCCCTGATGCGGATACCGGGGCTGTGGCGAGCGCGCCCGGCGCGGGCGTCGTCCCCGGACCGCCGGCCGTGCCCATGAGCGACCCAGGAGGAGCCTGCAAGGGGGCCCCTTCCGGCGCAGGGCTGGGTGGCGCCTGCGGTGCGGTTCTTTCCGGTTCGGCGACTCTGGCGGTGGGGGCCCCGCGGGCATGGCTGATGTTTGGCGCTGTGACGGCGCCGGTCAAGAGGACGGCGCCCATTACAGCCGCTGCGATCGTCGCGGACGAGAACCGGACGCCGAGGTTCGACAGTCGGCTGCTGAGGGGAGTCAGCACGGGGATCTCGGTGATCAGCGCTGTGAAGCCGATCGCCCGCCACAGGCTTCCCAAGGAGATGTTGAGAAATGCCCTCACCACCAGCGGATCGAAATGGCTTCCCGACATCCGAACCAACTCTTCGCGGGCAGCAGTCACTCCCATCGCCGGCTTGTATGGCCTGGCGGCGGTCATGGTTTCATAGCTGTCAGCCACCGCCACAATTCGGCCGCTCAGCGAGATCGCCTCGCCAGCCCGCCGCCTGGGGTAGCCGGTGCCGTCGAATCGCTCATGGTGGTCGCGAACCGCGTCCGCCCACGGCCCCAGCCACTCGTGCAGGGGAGCCGTCAGACGGTATCCCTCCATCGGGTGCCCATGAAGCGCCTCCCACTCCCGGCCGTCAGGCTTACCCGGCTTGTTGAGGATCTCAGGGGCCACTGTCAGCTTGCCGATGTCGTGCAGCAATGCTGCCCAGCGCAGGCGGTCGGCGTCACTCTGCTCGAGGTGCATCTCCTGTGCGAGGAGGTCGGTGAACATTCGAACTCTTTCGGAGTGACCGCGGGTGCGGTTGTCGTGGATGCTCAAGGCCGCCGCCAGCTCCAGGATCGTCTGAGCCCGCCTGCCCGGTTCGGCGTTCGGTCCCTCCTCCTGAGTTCGCCTCAGCTCGCGCTCCAGCTGGCGGGGGCTTGCCTGGCGGCGGAGCACCGCAAACCGCGAGGGAGCAGCGTCGGGAAAAAGGAGGGTCAGATTCAGGAGGGCGGCGAGAGGTAGAAGCCGCTGCAAGAGCTGGACAGAAACCAGCCAGGTCAGGACCGTCGTCCCGAAGAAAGCCGCCCACCAGATGGCGAGCTCGAGGTTGCCTTGCGGCATCCGAACCAGGTGGCTGAATGTGAGTGAAGCCGCCGCGGCGGCGATCGCCGGTCCAAGGACGGCGGCGAGTCGAACCAGGGTGCTCACGACCGGGCGGCTGCGCCATCGCCGGCCTCCTCCCGAGTCGACCCGCTCGGACTGCCTGCTGCGCCCGGGCGCTATCCGACTATCCATCTCGAACGCTGACGAGGCTCGCGGGCTTGGCGCCTGCGGATTGGCTGGGTTGCCGGAGCCATCTCACGGGCGAGGCCGGTGGCCGCCCGAGCGACGGCTGACGAAGTGACGGATAGAGACGGCAAAACGCCCCTTGCAAAGGCGTCAGCGACGGGCCGGTCGTGCGGGATCTCCGTGATGGCTTCGACTGCCAGCATCCTGCGCATGGCGGCCACGTCCAGTGCCTGTTTCGCCGCGGGGCGATTGACGACCAAACGTAGGCGAGGGGCCAGCCAACCCAGCGATTGGCGGAGGGACACGATGTCCTTGAGGGCCGCCAGGTCCGGCGGCACGACCATCAGCACGTGGTCCGAGCGCTCGAGCGCGGCCCGTGCCAGCGCCGGCACGTGGGTTCCGACGTCGATCACGACATACGCGAATTCGTGACGCAGGGTCTGAATCGCCTGGGCGACGAGCTCGGCGGTTATGAGGTCGGATTCCTCGAGACGGAGCACGCCGGCCAGGAGCCCGATCCCCGATTCGTGCGCGCAGATGCCGCTCAGCAGGATATCGTCGCGGTGCTCGGCCGGCGCCAGCTGCACGCGCGCGAGGCTGGTTGTCGGCGCTATCGACGTCAGGAACGCGCACTGGTTGTAGGGCAGGGACAGATCGACGAGCAGGACGCGGCGCGGATGATCGCGTCCGAGTATCCGGGCCAAGGTGACTGCGACGGTCGTCGTGCCGGCGCCGCCGCGCGGCGAATGGACCGAGATCACACGCCCGTTGCCAGGCGGCGTCAGGCGGCCCTGGTTGGCAGTCACTGCCGCCACCAGGTTCCGACGGCGCTCGAACACGGTCCTCAGCTGCCGTGCCGCTTCCGGGTGGTCGGCCAAGACCCTGCGCAGCAGCACTCGTGGCAAGGAAACCAGCTCGGCGTCCTCGATCACGGTCGCCGTGTAGGCACTCTTGTAGTCGCCTACGAGAGCGCTGGTGCCGACCAGATCGCCAGGTCCCAACAAGGCGACCGGGAGGCTGTGGCCATCAGAATCGGCTGCGATCTTGACCACCCCCGAACGGACCAGGAAGACGGACCTGGACTCGTCGCCGACGGCGAAGAGCACATCCGATTTGGGCGCCAGGCGCGGCGTCGCCGCGCGGGCCAGCCGTCGCTGGTCTGGGCCGGGGAGGGTGCCGAGGATCGGTGCCCAGGCGAGCGCCGCCAAGCTCAGAAGAGCCTGATCGGCCGCGACCGGCCCTGTCGAGGCGTCAAGCCTCAGCGTTCTTTCCGTCTGGTCCTCGGGCACCATCGCACCTTCCCTGGCTGGCCCGTCCGCCGGTTTTTCTGTTAGTGAAGCTGACCTCTACGTTGATACCGACTCAAGCGGGACTTGATACTTTAACGCTAGCAGGTCAGCCTTGGGGTCGCCCGCAGCTCCCGCGCGGGGAACTTAGGCCCGCGGCAGCCTCATCGCCACCAGGCCGGCGGAGGCAGGTCGCCGTCATCGACGACCAGCCAGGCCTCACCCTGGCGGGCAAAGCCCGCCCGCCACTGGCGGACGGTGATCGCCCAACCGCCGGCTGAGCCGCTCGAGACCAGCCGCTGGCGAGCCCTGATCTCGAGCACCGCCTCGGGGTGGCCCGGCGAGCCGCCGGTATGGACCACCCGCCGGCTGTCGACCGCCTCCTCGCGGCGCAGGCTGCGGCCCGCCAGGCTGGCGATCTGGAGCCGCAGCCCGAACAGCGAGCGGCCGCCGAAGTAGGGTTCCAGCGGGCGCGGATCGGCGCTCGCGAAGGCCGCCCGGCGGGCGTCGTCGGCATGCACCACGAGCGCGCTGAGCTCGGCCGTGGAGGGGGCCAGCTCGGCCGCCGCCGCGCGCACCGCCGACGCCAGGGGCGGCTGGCAGCCGCCCAACGTCAACGCGGCGGCGAGCAGCCAGACCATCCTCATGCCGGCAGCTCCAGGTAGGCGCGGGCGAGCGCCGCGGCCAGGTCCAGCAAGGGCCGGCCGACGCACCGGCGGGCCATCCCCGGTTCGACTCCGCGGCGGATGGCCGACAGCTCGGCCTGCCCGAACAGCGGCAGGCGCACCAGGCGGCCGGGAGCGAGCCCGGTGGCGGCGTTGGCGACCCCGAGGACGGCGTCGAGGCGGGGCAGGTCGCCGTGCAGGATCAACCAGCCTCGGCCCGGCGGCGCCTCTCCCAGCCGGCGCGCGGCGGCGGCCAGGCTGCCTGGCTCGAGCTCGGCCGCGACGGCCAGAGCGTGGGGTCCCGAAGGCAGCCGGTCCAGCGCATGACCGCCCACCCCCAGCCCGTCATCCCACGCCAGGACGCGGACGCCGCAGCCGGCGCCCGCCGCCGCGTAGACGGCCGCCAGCCCACGCCGCAGCCGGGCGGCGAAGGCCGGCGCGGCCTCCCCGGCCACGTCGATACGCATCGGCTCGGCCGCTCGGAAGACCGGGAGCAGACGCGGCAGCCAGCGGGGACGCGGCGGCGGTTCGACGAGCCCGGCCGCCTCGGGCGGCGCCTCGGCCGGCGCCGCGTCGAGGACCTGCAGGCGCGGGGCCGCGGGCGGCGAGGCCAGGTCCGCGAAGCTGAAGTTGAACTTGCCGAGAGGTTGAACCGACATCGCGCCGCGCAGCCTAGGCGGCGCTCGGACCTCCCGGGAAGGTCGCCCGTTAAGATTTGCGACTTGACGCGATGAGACGTCCAGTCTAGTCTTGCACCATGCCGACTCGGACCCGGATCCTGGCCGCCGCGCGGCGCCTCGCCGGCAGCGGCCGGACGCGGCCCACGCTCTCCGAGGTGGCCCAGGCGGCGGGCGTCTCGCGGGCCACCGTGCACCGCGTCGTCGGCTCTCGCGCCGAGCTCCTGAGCGCGATCGATGTCGACCCCGACCCCGCCACCCGCGACCAGGTCCTGGCGGCGGCCCTGGAGCTGGTCGGCGAGGTCGGCCTGGCGCGGCTCTCGATGGACGAGCTGGCGGCGCGCGCCGGCACCTCGCGCGCCAACCTCTACCGGCTCTTCCCTGGCAAGGCGGCGCTCTTCCAGGAGCTGGTGCGCGTCTACTCGCCCCTGCAGCCGGTGCGGGAGGCCCTGGACGCGCTCGGCGACCGGCCCCCTTCCGAGGTGATGCCGGAGCTGGCCCGGCGGGCGGCCGTGCACCTGGAGGGGCGGATCGGCCTCGTGCGCGCCCTCCTGCTGGAGGTCACCGGCTCAGACGCGGAAGCCGCGGCCGGCCGCGAGCTGGCCATAGCCGAGGGCTTCGCCGCGGTGGCGGGCTACGTGCTCGCCCAGATGCAGGCCGGCCGCCTGCGGATGATGCACCCGGCGCTGGCCCTCCAGATGTTCGTGGGGCCGGTGATGGTGCACCTGTTGACGCGGCGCGCGATGGCCGAATTCATGGGCGCGCCGCCCCCACTCGAGGAGGCGGTGACGCAGCTCGCCGAAGGCTGGCTGCGCGCCATGAGCGTGGAGGAGTGACGATGGCAGCCGAATACGCGGTCGAGGTCGAGGGCGTGGTCAAGAAGTTCGGCTCGCTGCGGGCGCTGGACGGCGTGACGCTGCACGTCCAGAGCGGCGAGATCTACGGGCTGCTGGGCCCCAACGGATCCGGCAAGACCACGCTCATCCGCGCGCTGGTGGGCCTGGTGCGTCCGGACTCAGGCACGGTCACGGTGCTGGGCAAGCGGATGCCGGACGTGGCGGTGCTGTCGCGGATCGGCTACATGACGCAGGCGGCGGCGCTCTACCCCGACCTCTCGGTGGAGGAGAACGTGGGCTTCTTCGCCGCCATCAACGGCACCCAGGACAATGTCGACTCGGCGCTCGATTTCGTCGAGCTCGGGACGCGCCGGCGTTCGGTGGTGGCGGAGCTGAGCGGCGGCATGCGCACCCGCGCCTCGCTCGCCTGCGCGCTCGTCAACCGGCCGCGCCTGCTGCTCCTGGACGAGCCCACGGTCGGCGTCGACCCGCAGCTGCGCCGGCAGCTGTGGGACGGCTTCCACGCGATGGCCGACCAGGGCACCACGATCCTGGTCTCCAGCCACGTGATGGACGAGGCCGAGCGCGCTGACCGCCTGGGCCTGATCCTGTTCGGGCGCCTGCTGGCCGAAGGCACGGCGCGCCAGCTGACGGAGCAGGCGGGGGTGCAGCGTCTCGAAGACGCCTTCCTCAAGCTGTCGGAGGTGCGCTCGTGAACCTGCACCGCGTGTTCGCGATCTGGCGGCGCATCCTGGCCCAGTTCCGCCGCGACCGGCGGACGCTGGCACTCCTGTTCGTGGTCCCGCTGGTGATCCTCAGCCTGCTCTACTTCCTGCTCCGGGGCGGCGGCAGCAAGCCCACCGTCGACATCGTGAACGAGGACCAGGGGCCGGTCGCCGGGGTGATCGCGCAGGCGCTGCAGCGCGGCGACAAGCTCGATCTCCACGGCACCAGCCTCGACACCGCGGACGCCGACCTCAAAGCCGGCCGCGCCGACGCTTACATCTACTTCCCGGGCGACTTCAGCAGCCGCGCGGTGAGCGGTCATGTGATCCAGCCGGAGGTCCACCTCGAGGGCAGCCAGCCCGGCGCCTCAGGCGCGGTCGTGGGCGCCCTCGCGCAGGCCATGCAATCCGCGCTCAGCGCGCTGCCGGCCGCAGGCCCCGCGGCTGCTCAGGGCGCGCCCTTCCGGGTCGACGTCAAGGTCTCGTACCTCTACGGCGGCCCCGGCTTCGACACGCTCGATTACTTCGGCGCCGCCTTCATCGGCCTGGTCGTCTTCTTCCTGGTCTTCGTGGTGACCTCGGTCTCCTTCCTGCGCGAGCGTTCACAGGGCACGCTGGAGCGCCTGATGGCCAGCCCGCTGCGGCGCTCCGAGATCGTGGTCGGCTACATGGCCGGCTTCGCGACCCTGGCGCTCCTGCAGAGCGTGGAGGTGATCGTGTTCGGCCTCTACGTGCTCAAGATCCACAACTCGGGCAGCGTGGCGCTGATCTTCCTGATCTCGCTGCTGATGGCCATCAGCGCCGTCAACCTCGGCATCTTCCTGAGCATGTTCGCCCGCACCGAGTTCCAGGCCGTCCAGTTCATACCGCTGGTGGTGGTGCCCCAGGTCCTCCTGAGCGGGATCATCTTCCCCATCCAGACCGAGCCTGGCTGGCTGCAGGTGGTTTCGCGCCTGCTGCCCCTCACCTACGCGGTCAGCGGGCTGCGCGACGTGATGATCAAGGGCGCCGACCTGGCCTGGGGGTCGGTTCAGCTCGACATCGCCGTGGTGCTGGGCTTCACCGTGCTGTTGGTCGGGGCCGCGGGCGCCACGCTACGGCGGCGGGTGGCGTGAGCGTGAGCTGCTACGGCGCGGCGGGATCGGGATCCTGGGCCAGGACGACGAAGATGACGCCGAGCGCCGCCGCCAGCCCGACCAGGCCCCACTCGGCCGCCTGGCGGTCCGGGAAGAAGATGCGCGAGACGGTGGACGCCGCCAGGTAGACGCCCGCCAGGCCGAGGGCGAGCTTGAGGCGGCGGCGCATGTTGCGCAGCTGCTGGCGCAGGCCGCCTGGGCGGATCGAGAGGATGGCGATCACCAGGGCGGGCAGCAGGAAGAGTCCGAGCACCAGGCCGCGCACGGGATGCAGTCTGGCACGGGGGTAAGGTGAGGACATGTGGCTGGCCTGCTCGAACAAGTGCGGTTCGCAGCTCTTCCGCGCCCTCTTCACAGAGGTTGAGATCGACTCCCAGGGCGAGTACCAGGCGCATCGAATCGTGCAGCCTGGCTACCTCTGCCTGAATTGCGGAGCGCCCGCCTTCGATCTTCGCGAGGTGCCCGCGGAGCGGGAGGCCGAGCTGGCCGAGGACGAGCCTGACGACGTGGTCGACGTGCTCTGCCCGGTCTGCGAGACGCCGGTCAGCATCCTGCCCGGTGAGGAGTGCCCCAACTGCGGGGCGCCGCTGGAGGTGGCCTCCTCCGGCTAGGGCCCAGACCCCAGATTTGTCGACACTTCGGGCGCCAAACGGCGGCGGGACCCCTGATTTGTCGAAACTTCAGGGGTCCCCCGGTCTATCCGGTGATTCAGGCCGTTGCGGGCTGCTTCACGTCGGCGAATACGGACTCGAAGATCTCGACCGTGACGTCGCTGGCGCCGGCCGCGTCGGCCGCGTCGCGGCGCAGGCTGCTGATCTTGGACTCGCTCGCCTGGAGATCGGCCAGGCTGTCCCAGACCGTGGACACCGTGGTGCGCCCGGTGGTGCGATCCACGTTCATCAGCAGCATTCGATAGCCCTTCTGGGCCCGCAGAACAGGCAGGACCTGCTTCTCGATGAACTTGACCGAGCCGTCAATCTTCGAGGGACTGCCGGCCATGCTGTTGAGCCTCACGAATCCGCCCGGCTGAGGCGGTGCCGTCCGGTCCGCGATCACCTGTTCGAAGCGCTCCACGTTCACGATCGACCCGCCCGTGGCCGCGGTCGACTGGGTGCGGGCGGTGATGCCCATCTGCTCGCTGGCGCCCATCGCCTGGGCCGTCTCCCACAAAGTGATCCCGATCCCCGCACCGGTCTTGCGGTCCAGCAGCAGCACCTGCCCGACATTGCCTGGTGTCGCTTTGGCCGCGGGCACGACCTTCTCCTTGAAGTTGGCGATGCCCCGGTCGATGGCCTCTGCCGGCATCTGTACTCGCGTTGCGCGTACGTACATATCGTCCACCCTTTGTCGCCGCGAGAACCGGCGACCTAACGCTGGTCAGGACCCGCTCAGGCTACTCCGTGCGCCCCACCGGTTTCCAGCGCTCGGGCGCCTCACGCCGGTGGGCTGGGCGATTGCGGCCGATCAGCGCTCGAGAGACGCCGAGCCCGCGAGCACGCCGAGCATCCAGCCCGCACCCGGCGCGTCCCGCTCACGAACTGCCTGGCGCAGAACCCGCAGGGCGGCGGAGGTGTCCAGGTCGTCGTCCATGGCAGTGGTGAACTTGCGCACCAGGTCCGGGCGACCTCCCCCAGGCCCAGCCCCGCCGGGGCCCGCCCCCGCCCCCCGCCTGACCCCAACCAGGTTTTGGATGCGCGCGGCCAGCGCGGTCGCGCGGTCGAGGCCTTCCCAGCGAAAGGCCCAGTCGGACCGGTAGTGATGCGAGGCCAGATAGAGCCGCACCGCGGCCGCGGGCGCGCGCTTCAGGCACTGGCGAACGGTGACCAGGTTGCCCAGCGACTTGCTCATCTTCCGGCCCTCGTACCGGACCATCCCAGTGTGCATCCAGGCGCGCGCGAAAACATCCCTGCCTGTTAAGCACTGCGACTGCGCGCGCTCCGACTCGTGGTGGGAGAAGGCCAGGTCGCGGCCTCCGCCGTGCACGTCCACGACCGGGCCCAGGTAGCGCATCGCCATCGCCGAGCACTCGATGTGCCAACCCGGGCGGCCGGGACCGAACTCCGACGGCCACGCCGGCTCGTCCTCAGCCGAAGCTCGCCAGAGCGGGAAGTCCAGCGCGTCCCGCTTGCCGTCCGGACCCACGTGGCCCAGCAGCCCCTCGTCGCGCAGCTTGCGCACCATGGAGCGCCGCGAGCGATGCGACAGCGCACCGTAGGAGGGAAAGCGCGACACCTCGAAATACACGGCGTCGCTGCGGTAGGCATAACCGCGCGCATCCAGCCCCCGCACCGCATCCAGGATGCCGGGGATCTCGCCCGACACCCGCGGCATCACGTCGGGGCGCCGCCAGCCGAGCGCATCCATGTCGGCCACGAATCCCTTCACCTCGCGCGCGGCCAGCTCGTCCCAGGCCACTCCGTCGCGCCGGGCGCGCACGAACAGCGGGTCGTCGACGTCGGTCACGTTCTGCACGTAGGTGACCCGCACGCCACCAGCCTCCACCCAGCGCGCGAGCACGTCGAAGGCGCAGAAGGTGAAGGCGTGCCCGAGGTGCCCCGAGTCGTACGGCGTCACGCCGCACACGTACAGCTTCAATTCCGGACCCGCGGGGCCCTCCGAGAGCGGAACCGGCACCACCACCCGGGAGAGCGAGTCGAAGACGCACAGCCGCGAGGCGGCCAACTGCCGGCTGTCTAGCTCCGCGAGGCCACGGCGGGCGCGTCGGCCCGCAGCGCCTCGGCGCGGTCGGTGCGCTCCCAGGGCACGTCCAGGTCGTCGCGCCCGAAGTGCCCGTAGGCCGCCGTCGGCCGGTAGATCGGCCGGCGCAGGTCGAGGTTGTGGATGATCGCCGCCGGCCGGAGGTCGAAGTGCCGGTTCACGAGATCCAGCAGCTTCTCCTCGGGCAGCTTCCCGGTGGCGAACGTCTCCACCGCCACCGAGGTCGGTTGCGCGCGCCCGATCGCGTACGACACCTGCACCTCGCAGCGCTCCGCGACGCCGGCCGCCACCAGGTTCTTGGCCACCCAGCGCGCCGCGTAGGCGGCCGAACGGTCGACCTTGGAGGGATCCTTGCCAGAGAAGGCGCCGCCCCCGTGCCGCGCCACCCCGCCGTAGGTGTCGACGATGATCTTGCGACCGGTCAACCCGGCGTCGGCGGCGGGCCCGCCGAGCTCGAAGCGCCCAGAGGGGTTGACGTAGACCTTGGTCTGCGCGTCGACGTACTCGCGCGGCAACACGCGGTCGATGACCAGCGCGCGCACGCCCTCGGTGATCTCGCGGTTCGAAGCCGACGGATGGTGATGCGTGGAGACGACCACCGCCTCGATCCGCTTCGGCTTCCCGAACTCGTACTGCACGGTGACCTGCGTCTTGCCGTCCGGGCGCAGCCAGGGCAGGGTGTGGTCCTTGCGGACCTCGGCCAGCTGGCGCGCCAGGCGGTGGGCGAGCGAGATCGTCAGCGGCATCAGCTCCGGGGTCTCTCCGCAGGCGAAGCCGATCATCATCCCCTGGTCGCCGGCGCCCTGGAGCTCGAAGGGGTCGTCCTCGAAGTCGCCCGACCGCTCCTCCAGGGAGTGGTCGACGCCGGCCGCAATGTCGGGGGACTGCTCCTTGAGGTAGACCTGGATCAGCGCGTGGTCGGGGTCGAAACCCAGCTCCGGGCTGTCATACCCGATCGCGCGGATGGTGTCGCGGATGGATCTCGAGATGTCCATCTCGGCCGAGGTGGTGACCTCGCCGATCACCACGCACAGCTCCTTGGTGATCGCCGTCTCACAGGCCACGCGGGCGTCGCGATCCTGCTCCAGCATGCCGTCCAGGACGGCGTCGGAGACCTGGTCGCAGACCTTGTCGGGATGGCCCTCGGTGACCGATTCCGAGGTCAGGAGATAGGAGCGCGAGGAATTGAAAGAGGTGGTCATGAGCGCCGGTAAGGATAGCGGACGGGGCTGGCCGGCCCCCCCTTACGCCTGGGCCGCCGAGGGTTCCTCGTCGACGCCCAGGAGTTGGGCCTGGAGCTCGAAGATGTCGTCCAGCACGCGGTCGGTGCGCCGGCCCTCGACGCGGTGGTCGGGGATCAGCCCGGCGTGCGCCAGCAGGTGGCGAAGCTCGGCGCCCAGCCGGGCGTCCACGCGCACCTGGCCGGCGGCCAGGGCGTCCTCCAGCAGCTGCAGGCAGCGGTCGAGGGCGGCCAGCCGGGCCTTGTGCGGGCTGCTGGTGCTCATGTCGCGCCCACCTGCACCCGGCCGGTGGGACTGAGCCGAACTTCGAGATGGGGCAGCGGCGGCAGCGGGTACGCCTCGGGGCTGGTGATCTGGAAGCCGTCAGTGTCGAAATCGATGTTGTGGCAGGGGCAGTTGAACTGCTGCGCGCCGGCGACCCAGTTGAGCTCGCAGGGCAGGTGCGTGCAGACCGAGGAGAGGCCGACCACGGTGTCGCCCTTGCGGACCAGGTAGGCGCCCACGGAACCGGCCTGGAAGCGCACCGGCACGCCCTCCCGGAAAGCCGAGAGCGGGCCGGCGTCGTACCAGCGGAGTGCCGGGAACCTGGTCGGAGACCCCAGGTGCGCGACCGTCGGTGCGGGTTCCAGGAGCCGCGCGACCCCGGCCCCGGTCACCGCACCCACGGCGGCCGCCAGGCCCGCCACCAGCGCCGAACGCCGCGAGAGCAGCCCGGGCTCCGGCGTCCGGTTGAGAGCGGCGGCCAGCCGGCGCCGGAAGCCGGGAGTCATCCGCGGGTAGTGCTCGCGCGCTCCGGCCAGCGCCGCCGCGGCCCGGATGGCGTCGCGGTCGGGGGCGTCCGCCGGGCCGATCTTCAGGCGCCTGCCGGCCAGCAGGTCGCGCGTGACGCGCTCCAGGCGCCGGCTGCGTTTCCGCTCGTCGTCTTCAGGCATCGAGGTCGACCTTGGCCGCGGCACGCAGTGCCCGCAGCTGCATCACCTTGATGCCGCCTACCGTGCTGCCCGTTTCAGCGGCCACTTCCTTGAGCGAATACCCGCGCAGGAAACGCAGCTCGAGCACGCGGCGGTAATTGGCCGGCAGCGCGTCCAGAATCCGCGTCACCCGCTCCGTCGACGGACCCGGTTCCGAACGCGGCGGTGAGGGCGCCGGCGGCATCTCCTCGTGCAGCTCCTCTTCGGGCAGGCCGAACTTGTGCGCCCAGAAGGTGGCCAGCACGGTGCGGGCGGTGGCGAAGAGATAGGCCCGGATGGAGGCGGCAGCCGCCTCCGCGCGCAGCCTTGGTATCGCTTTCATGGCGACCTGCTGGGTCAGGTCCTCGGCGTCCGCACGATTGCCGACCCGCGCGTAGATGAACGCGAACACCAGCTCCAGCTCGCCGAGCGCGATCTGGGCCGCCGGCACGTCGGCCACCGGGAACTCGATGACGTCGCCAGCGTGGTCAGGGCCCTGCTCCATGGCGCTGCCTCAGGCCGCCTGGAGGCCCCCGCACGCCAGGGGCCGGGCCGGGGTCGGGTTGGCCGGGGCCGAGGACACGGCGCTACCGCCTCCGCAGGCGGCCGGCAGCAGCAGAACCAACCATCCCGATGAATACCGGCGCGGGTTACTGGCCACGCAGCGCCACCACCGGGTCCAGCCGGGAGGCGCGCACGGCCGGGATGATGCCGGCCCCCGCACCCAGCGCGACCGAGAAGACCAGGGCGAACACCACCAGCCGAGGCGAGAGCAGGAAGAGCGTCAGGTTGAGGCTGTCGGTCACGGAGCGGGTGCGCGTGTTGACCACCGAGAGCCCGCCCACCACCAGCGCCAGCAGCGCAGAACCGGTGGTGATGGCGGTGAAGAGCGTGGACGCATCCTCAAAGGCCTTGACCAGCTCGCTGGGCGGGGTGGCGCGCACGCCCGGGACCTCGGAAGCGATCTTGCGCGCCAGCTGGTCGAGGTCGACGCCGGGCCGGCCGAAGACCGCGATCCCGCTTGCGATCCGGGGCGGGTCGAGGCTGCCCCGAACGGCGGTCGGCAGGATGTCCCCGAGCAGCATCTGGCCGTCCGCAAAGGTCACCGTCGCGAACGAGTCCGGCGCCGTCAGCGTCTTCTCCAGGATGCCCACCACCAGGAAGGAGTGACCGACGTAGTCGGGCCTCGTCGAGGGATCGCGCGGCGGGGTCGGCAGGCGCACCTTCCCCCCGACGCCCGCGTTCAGCTCCCGGGCCGCGTCGGCGCCCAGCACCACCTCGCCGCGCCGCGACTGGTCGAGCTGGCGGCCGCGGGCGATGGTGGGCTGGAAGTGCTCGTAGCGCTCGAAGCCCGGCGCGGTGGCGGTCACGAAGAGCCCGCCGCCCAGGGAGAAGCTGGGGTCGGCGTGGCCGGGCACGCCGATAGTAGGAAAGGCCGCCGCCACCCCGTCCACGCGCTCGATCACGCCCGCGGTGTCGACCTGGATCAGGCCTCCGCCGAAGCCGCTGCCCGAGTCTCCGACCACGATGTGGTCGGAGAAGAACCGGCGTCCGCCGTCGAGCAGCGCGGTCGTCTTCTCGGACATCGCGCCCATCGTGGTCAAAGCCATCACCCCGATCACGATGCCCCCGATGGTCAGGCCGTTGCGCAGCTTGCGCCGGGCCAGGTTGCGGACCGTTTCCACGGCCCGCAGCCTACCTCCCCCGGTGCTCAGGCCTCGCGCACCACCCGGCGCCGGCGCCAGATCGTGAAGACGCCGAACCCGCCCAGCGCCAGCAGCAGGTAGGGCGCCAGCGCTCCCAGCGCAACGACCAGGAAGTCGATGGTCACGAAGAAGTCGGTCACCGCGTTGTGCAGGGCACCCTGAAGGCCCAGGTCGTCCTGGGGTCGGGGCGCGACCACCGCGGCTTCGCGCAGGGTGACGCCGATCGTCGCGTAGGTGGTGGCATGGTCGAGATAGTCGATCTGGCCCTGCAGCTGCTCGATCTGGCCCTCGATCTGGCCGACCTGGTTCTGGATGTTGATGATGTCCGAGATCTGGGTCGCCCGCTGGAGCAGCGCCAGCATGGCGTCACGCTGCGCCTCGGCGGCCTTGAGCCGCGAGTGGAGGTCGACATACTGTGCGCCGACGTCCTGCGAGGTGGCGTGGAAGGCCTGCACGGTGCCGTATCCACGCAGCGCCTTGATCGTCTCCTCGTACTTGTCAGCGGGGACCGCGAAGGTGATGGTGCCGGTCCGTATCCGATCGCTGGTGTCGCTCACGGCGTCGCTCGCCGACACGTAGCCGCCCTCGCTCGCGGAGAGGTCGATGAGCTTCGTGAGGACGTTGTCGAACTGGCCGTTGCGGACCTCGACGGTGAGGTTGGCATTGCGGATCACGCGCGGGCCCTCGGCCACCGGCACCCCGGGCATGGTGGTGACGCCCTGAGGCGCCGTACCAGTGCTGGTGGTGCCCGACCCCTGCGCCGCGGGCCCCGTGCGCACGGCCGGCGCAGCGCCGGAGGAGGACGCGGAGCCCGCGCTCTCGCCGCAGGCCACCAGGGCGAACAAGGCGGCCACACCAGCCGCCAGCAGGAAAGGCTTGGAAATCATCGTTCGAGCACCTCCGGTTAGTGCACGAACGAACGCTCGCCGCTTGACGCCTGTAACGAGGCACAATGGCGCGTCGTGCTCCAGGTACGGGAACTCGAGGTGGAGGTCGGCGGCCGGGTCACCCTGACCAGCGGCTCCTTCACCGTGCGCGCCGGCGACAAGGTCGGCCTGGTCGGCCTCAACGGCGCCGGCAAGACCTCGATGCTGCGCGTGCTCGCGGGCCAGGCCTCACCGTCCAAGGGCCTGGTCAGCCGCCGCGGCAGCGCCGGCTACGTGCCCCAGAATCCCCGACCCCGTTCGGCGGCGGAGGTCAAGGCGGTCACGCACGTCCTCTCCGGGCGTGGGCTGGACAGGGCGTCGGAACGCCTGGCGGCGCTTCAGGTCGCTCTGGAGACCGATCATTCGGCCGCCAGCGTCGAGCGCTTCAGCGAGGCTGAGGAGCGGTTCCGGCAGGCCGGCGGCTATTCCGCCGACGCCGAGGCGCGGCGCATCCTGGGCGGGCTGGGGCTGGCGCTGGACCGCGCCGACCTGCCCCTGGGCGTCCTCTCCGGCGGCGAGCGGCGGCGGGTGGAGATCGCGCGCGTGCTCTTCGCCGACGGCGAGCTGCTGCTGCTCGATGAGCCCACCAACCACCTGGATGTCGACGCCAAGGGCTGGTTGATGTCCTTCCTGCGCGGGTACCGAGGCGGCCTGCTGGTGGTCAGCCACGACCTCGAGCTGCTGGACAGCGCCATCACGCGCGTGCTCCACCTCGAAGACGCCACCCTGGTCGAGTACAAGGGCACCTACTCTCAGTACCTGCAGCAGAGGCGCCTCGACCAGGTGCGGCGTGAGAGGCAGTCCGAGCGCCAGGAGGCCGAGATCCATCGCCTGAGCTCGCTCGCCGACGTCATGCGGCGGCAGACGGCCAAGCGGGCGCGCACCGCGCACTCGCTCGACAAGCGGGTGGAGCGCCTCAAGTCGGAGCGCGTCACCACGCTCAAGAAGGACCGCAAGCTCAAGGTGTCGTTCCCGCCGCCGCCCAGCTCCGGCCGGCTGGCGCTGCACGTTGACGGCCTCACCAAGGGGTACGGCGGGCCGCCGGTGTTCAGACGCCTCAACTTCGAGGTCGAGCGCGGCCAGCGGCTGCTGGTGATGGGTCTCAACGGCGCCGGCAAGACCTCCCTGCTGCGGATCCTGGCCGGCCAGTCGGAGGCCGACGAGGGGTCGTTCCGGCTCGGCCACAACGCCTCGCTCGGCTACTACGCCCAGGAGCACGAGGGCATCGAGGCCAAGCGCACGGTGCTCAGCCACATGCGCGCCATGTCCGATGCGGCGGAGCCACAGCTGCGCGCCCTGCTGGGCATGTTCGGGCTCACCGGCAAGATCGCGATGCAGGACGCCGGCACGCTCTCCGGTGGTGAGAAGACCAAGCTCGCGCTCGCCCAGCTGGTCGCCGGCCGCCACAACCTGCTGCTCCTCGATGAGCCGACCAACAACCTCGACCCGCCTTCGCGGACGGCCGTGGCCGAGGCGCTGGCGGCCTGGCCCGGGTCGATGGTGATCGTCAGCCACGACACCGAGTTCGTGGCCGCGCTCCGGCCGCAGCGGGTGCTGATGATGCCGGAGGGCAAGCTCGACTTCTGGGACGACGGCCTGCTGGAGCTCGTCAGCCTGGCCTAGGAGGCTAAGGTGGTGGGCATGGCCGACGGCGGGCCCACCAATGCGGCCCGGCTGACGTGGAAGGGCGGCCACCGCTTCGAGGCTGCGACCGAGCAGGGATCGATCGCGATCTGTTCGGGTGAGGATCGGAAGTCGCTGTCGCCGATGGAGGCGATGCTGAGCGCGATCGCGGGCTGCATGGCGATCGACGTGGTCGACATCCTGGGCAAGATGCGCAAGACCGTCAGCGCCTACGCGGTCGAGTGCGAAGGGTGGCGTCGGGATGAGCTGCCGCGCAAGTTCACCCGCATCCGCCTCACCCACCGCATCTCCGGCCCCGACGTGGATCCCGGCAGCGTGTCGCGGGCCGTGGAGCTCAGCCAGAGCAAATACTGCTCGGCGATGGCTTCGCTCGACCCCGCGATCGAGGTCGAGAACGTGGTCGCGGTCGAGGTCCCGGCCTAAACCCGCGCGTCTGGTGCGCGGGGGCTCGAGACCTCTGTTTTAGCGCCGGGGTTGGTGCAGAGCGAGGTCGATCCGGTCGTCCAGGCGCCAGTTGGCCTCGCACTCCCAGACCTGGTGGAGAAGCGTCTCCAGCTGGGTGGGGAGGTCGGGCTCGGAGGCCAGGAACCGCTTCACCGTGGCGGTCTTGACTGCCGGACTCGGGGTCGCTTGCTGCTTGGTTTTGGGAAGCATTGCTGAATCTCCTCGCCATGTAGAACGAGGCACAGGTCCCGTGATTGCGCCATTTTCGGTTCGAAATTCCAAGCCGTAGCCCCCGCAATATGCTTGGTGTCGATGCTGCCCGAGCTGGAGCGGATGCCGCGGGTCGAGCTGGCCACCACACCCACCGCGCTCCAGGAGGCGCCCCGCCTGGCGCGGGAGCTGGGGCTCGACAAGCTGCTGATCAAGCGCGACGACAACACGGGGCTGGCCCTGGGTGGCAACAAGGCCCGCAAGCTGGAGTACCTGGTGGCGGATGCCCTGGCCGGCGGTGCCGACCTGCTGCTCACGGTCGGAGGGCCCCAATCCAACCACTGCCGCGCCACGGCGGCGGCCGCCCGGGTGGCCGGTCTCGAGGCGCGGCTGGTCTTCACGGGACCGCCCGTAGAGGCCGTGCAAGGCAACATGATCCTCGACCAGCTCCTGGGCGCGACCTGGACCTTTCCTGGATCCGGCCAGTCCGCCGCCGAGCGGATGGCGGAGCTGGGAGATGAGCTGCTCGCCGCCGGTAGGCGGCCATATCTGATCCCCAGCGGGGGCAGCAACGGGATCGGCGCGCTGGGCTACGTGCGCGGCGCTCTGGAGCTGACCGAGCAGCTTGCCGAGCGCGGCCTGCGGCCCCGCTACGTGTTCTGCGCGGCGGGTTCCTGCGGGACGCTGGCCGGCCTCACCCTGGGCCTGGCGCTGGCCGGCAGCGAGGCCCAGGTGGTGGGAGTCAGCGTCTCGACCTCCACTCCGGATCGCCTCGCGCGCACACGCGAGGTGATGGCTGAGAGCTGCTCACGCCTGGGTATCGACCTTCCGGACGCGACGCCCGTGATCTGGGACCAGTACGTGGGCGCCGGGTATGGGATGCCCACCGACCTCTCGACGCGGGCACTGGAGGTGGCGGCCCGCACGGAGGGGCTGATTCTCGATCCCGTCTACACGGCCAAGGCGTTCGCTGGCCTGATCGGCGAGGTCGAGGCCGGGCGGGTCGGCAGGGGCGACCCGGTGGTGTTCATCCACACCGGCGGCACCCCGGCGCTCTTCGCCGATCCCGCCCTGTACTGGCGGCCGGACTGACCGAAGCCTGAGCGGGCGGGGCCAAGCCCCGCCCGCCCGCGGTTTATTAGGGCTAGAAGTTACCTGTTGCGGTCGCTATGTCCTGCTGGTGGATGGCAGTGGGTACGAATTGCAAGCCGTAGAACCAGACCACCGTCTGCACGTTGTTGCTGTCGGTGTACAGAGCGTGGAAGGTGTTGTCGGAACCGACCGCGAGATCGGTGTAGTCACCGAAGAAGCCGCCGCCGAACCCGTAGCGGGTGTTGATCGGGTGCGTGGTGACGATCTTCGCCACGTGTGTCGTCAGGTCGACGACGTCATAGTCGAGGCGCGCGTTGTTGATGTAGCTGTCCAGCGACAGGCAGTTGATCCTGCCCTGAACTCCGGACGCCGGCTTGGCGCATGTCTGCCAGGGGGAGACCACGTCGGCCGCGTAGGCCGACGCGTAAACGCGCCCTGTGGGTGAAATCGCCAACGACGGGAAGAGGGTGTCGACCAGGCGAGCCGGGGGAGCGCTGAGCGTGGTGCCGTCCGGCTGGGTGACCGGGTAGCCGACGGCCGTCTGGTTGGAGGCCTCCAGGGCGGGATTGATCGGCACCGGGGCGCTCCAGTTGCTGCCGCCGTTGGTCGACTTGCTGTAGACCGCGGTGGCGTGGCAGTTCTTGTAGACGGAGGCGGGGGGTGTAATGAAGAAGGCGCAGGACGCGTCTCCGCCGTAGGACGTGGCCGTGTCCAGGGTCTCCGAAGACCAAGTCGCGTAGAGATCGCCGTTGGGCGCGACGTCCGCCATCGGGAAGCTGTTGACGCGGAAGGCCGTGTTGAAGGCGGGCAGGATGTCGGCGAGCGTGGAGACCGCCACCGGCTGGCTCCAACTGGCGCCCCCGTCAGTCGACTTGACCATATATGTCGAGTTGAGCTGGGCGTGCCGGGTCGAGCCGTCCCAGAAGACGTAGAGGGTCCCGTCGGGGCCGACCACCGGGTGCGAGCCCTGGTCGTAGAGCACGTTGCCGCTGATGAGCGCGGGGCTGGTGAAGGTGGCGCCACCGTCCGTCGAGTACGCGAAGTCGATCGGCGACTGCACGTAGGCGCCCGTGGCGGGGTTGAAGATGAACCGGGTCCAGGTCACGTAGACGCGGTCGCGGAACGGGCTGGAAGCGTGGCTGTCCGACGCGATCCACTCCTTGTCGTTGAAGACCGCCGGCGAGGTCGTCGGGTTGATGAAGGTCGGGGCGCTCCAGCTGAGTTTCCCGCTGGCGTCGAAGGTGCCGCGGTTGACGGCCACAGTGTTGGGCGGGGTGGCGCGGTCGAAGCCCAGGCCTGCGTAGTAGACGTGTCCGGTGCTGTCGAAGGCGAGTGCGGGGTCGCCGCCTGCGTCATAGACGCCGCCGGCGAGGCGGTCGACGCCTGGGATCAGGGTTCCCAGGTGCGAGGGGTCGGTCGAGACGCAGCACCAGTGGGTGCCGCCGTCGTTCGAGTAGTAGGTGCCCGAATAGCCATCACCCTGCGCGCTGCAGGGAGCGCCGTTCACGGTGCAGGACCAGGTCCGGGTCACGTAGTCGTTGGCGGCCCCCACGACCCGCGCAGAGTTGTTGGGGTCGACGGCGACCGCGGTCTCGTTCTGCGGCGCCGCCGCGGTGTCCTGGTTGACCGTGACATCGGGGGCGGCGATGCTGGTCCCGTCGAGCGGACTCGAGAGCACGAACGAGGGGGTGATCGGGGTCGTGCTCGTCGGCTGCGTCAAGTCCGCGTCGACCTCCTGCTGTACGAAGCCTGACATCCTGATGCCCAGGCCGGCGGTGTCGTTGACCGAAGCCACCTTGCCGGCCAGAGTGCTGATGTCATAGGTCGTCGACGCTGTCGCGCCGGGGCCGATAACCGGGCCGATCCCAACCGCCAGCAGGCCGATTGGCAGTGCGCTGAGAAATGTCTGCCAGCGTCGTCTACTCACTCACCTTTCCTCCTCTTGAAACCAGAGATTTGTCAATCCCGACAAGGCGGACGCCATGGCTGGCGGGTTCTGAGCGCGTGATTCGTCGATAGCCTCCTCCTACTTCGCGGTGCGAGCACGGCCGTCCCCCAGGCCGCGATCTTAAAGGTTTGGATCTCTCGGCCGCCCGGCCGGCTGCGGGGCTGTGCCATGTTTGCAGGCCGATGCTGGACTCCTTCCGGTTCCCCGCCTACCGCTGGCTGTGGTTCTCCAACCTGACCGGTTCGGCGGGACGCTGGGCGCTGGTGCTGGTGCTGTCCGCTCAGCTTCTCGAGCTCACACACTCCTCCTTCTGGGTCGGGCTCGGACTGTTCTTGACGCAGGGCCCGGTCGTGCTGGCCGCCCCCTACTCGGGCGTGCTGGCCGACCGCTTCGACCGCCGCCTGCTGAACGTGGTGTCCGCGGCTTTTGCGGCGGCCACCACCTCGACCTTCGCCTTGCTGACCTGGATGGGCCTCGCGTCGCTGCCGGCCATGCTCGTCCTGAGCCTGCTGTTCGGGCTCGCCTTCGTCTTCCAGATGACCCTGCGCAGCACCCTCGTGCCAAGCCTGGTTCCTGCCCAAAAGCTTCTCAACGCCGTCTCGTTGTTCCAGGTCGGAACTCAGGGGGCGCAGTTCCTGGGCCCTGCTTTAGCCACCTGGATGCTTGTGGTGGGCGGCCACGCGGGCGCCTGGGGCCTGTGCGCTCTGCTGTATGGGATCTCGGCGCTGCTCTCCGCCTTCGTCGGGGAATCCCGGGGTGGCCAGGCACCGGGCGCCCAACGTAGCCGGCTCCGCGACTCGCTCGCATACCTGCGCGCCCGGCCGCTGGCATGGACGGCAATCCTGGCGGTGGCCATCCACTGCTCCCTGACCATGGCCTACCAGGGCATGCTCCCCATGTTCGCGAGCATGGACCTGGGGGCGAACGGCTCTGGCTACGGCCTGCTCCTGACCACGATCGGCCTCGGCGCCGTGGCCGGCAGCCTCGGTCTTGCGCGCCTGGCCGACCCGCGCCATCGCAGCGCGCTCTTCGCGCTCTCGCTGTTGGGGAGCGGCGCCTGCCTCACAGCCATGGCGGCCGCCGGTTCACTTGAGTTGGCGATGCTGATGGGCTTCTTCGTGGGCAGCACGCAGGCGATGTTCATGTCGATGACCCTGGCCCTGATCCAGGGCTCCGTCGACAACCAGTTCCGCGGGCGCGCAACCAGCTTCTACCAGATGATCACGCTAGCCCCGATGGCGCTCTTCGGCTGGGGCATGGGCGGCCTGGCCGACGTCACCGAGCCGCGCCCCTTGATGGAGGTGAGCGGCGTTCTGTTCTTGCTGGTGATGGCGGCGTGCGCGGTCCGGTCGCCCTGGCTGAGACGACTCTTCGTGCCGGCCGGTTGGAGGGTCTCCGGGATTGGAGCCGAGGTCCCAGACGCGGTGCGTCCATAGCCGCCATCACCAGCCGATGAGGGGTACATCGACGGCTTCGGTAACCGTCACCGAGTGCTGGGTCCGCTCACCCGCCAGACGCCGCCGGCGGTGGGCAACAATGGTGGGCCCGGCTGGCTTCGAACCAGCGACCAGCCGATTATGAGTCGGCCGCTCTGACCAGGCTGAGCTACGGGCCCTCGGGGTGTCCCCACCGAGATTCTCCCATTGCACCGCCGCGGTCGCCTTGCCGACGGCTCGGCGTCGTTTCGCCCTAAGGGGGGTCGCCGGAGGCACTTCTTGCTGTAGCGTCGCGGGCCGTGGCAATTCAGGTCGGGCCCCAGATCTCCGAAGACGGCAAGTGGTATTGGGATGGCTCCCAGTGGCAGTCGCTGCTCTCGCCGGATGGCAGCTGCATGTGGAACGGCAGCGCCTGGGTCCCCGTCGCACCGGCGCCCGCGCCGGCGCCGGCGCCCGTCCTGGATCAGCCCTCCTGGCTCCAGGGCGACGACTGGAGCGCGGTCAAGAAGCGGATCGAACCCGAACCCGCCTCTGTCACAGCCTCCGAGCCGAGCGACTACGTCCAGCTCGCCGCGCGGACGGCACCCCCCTTCCGCTTGAGAAACCTCTTCCCCATGGAGAGGATGGCGCCCGTGGCGCTGGTGCTGATCGGGGCGATCGTCGCCGGCTCCTACGCCTGGACCCACCGTCCGGAGCCCGTGCCCCTGGCGGTACTGGTCGCCAGCCACTCGTCACTCGTCTACCAGAGCGGCGACACCCTGCGCTTCACCGCCAGCCAGGAGCAGCACGGCCAGCTGACCACTCCCGACAACCACGTCCTCGACGACTACGCCAAGGTCACGGCCGTCGAGGACTGGCGGGTGATCAAGGTCGAAGCGGATGGGACGACCACGGTGGGCATCAAGTTCGAGAGCCTCTCCGGCGACATCGACGGCTCCCCCGTGACCTTCAACGCGGCCCGCGCCAAGGAGGCGATCCTGGTCGTCAAGCCCGATGGCCGCGTGGTCTCCGGCGGCACCAACGGCAGCACCGGCGGGTCCGCCAGCAACAGCGTCCCTGCCTCCGACCAGTTCTTCTCGGTGCTGCCCGACCACGACGTCAAGCAGGGCGACAGCTGGGGCAACGAGTGGACGCGGCCCAACCCGCTGGGGACGGGCACCGCCACCTTCCACACCACCAGCACCTTCACCGGCTACGACACCCTCCAGCAGTTCGGGAGCTGCGCGGTAATCCACACCGTGGCCTCGCTGCCGATCGACATGGCCCTCAACATCCGGGCGCTGCTCGAGCTCACCGGCGACGACACCACCGGGATCCCCGCCGCGGCCATCGTCAGCTTCAAGGGCACCTCCGACGACGACACCACCACCTACGTGGACATGAACTCCCGGCTGCCCGTGCACATGCTGGACGTCAGCAACTTCGACTTCCAGATGACGTTCCAGGGCCTGCCCACCACGGGCGAGTTCGCCCCCCTCCAGGGCACCTTCAAGTGGGCCGGGCACCAGTCGGGCTCGATGGACCTGATCGACCTGCCCAAGCACGCGACCCCTCAGAGCGCTTAGCGGCGGATCGCGGCCTCAGACCCGGGCTTGATCGCGCAGGGCGCAGTCCTGCGAGCAGTAGGTGAGCCCGCCGGCCACCACTCCGTTGCCCTCGTTCTCGGTCCACTCCGCCAGCGGCTTGCCGCAGTTGGGGCACGTGTCGGGCAGTTCAACGGGTTCGAGTGCCATGCCCCCACCCTACTCCCGAGGTACCGTTGGCTGGCAATGGCCGAACCTGCAACGCTCGTCCTCCTGCGGCACGGGGAGAGCACCTGGAATGCCACCAACCAGTTCACCGGCTGGTTCGACTGCCCGCTCTCGGAGAGGGGGCGGAAAGAGGCCTCCGAAGCCGGCCGGCTGCTGGCGGAGGCAGGTCTGCGGCCCGAGGTCTGCCACACGTCGGTGCTCACCCGCTCCATCCAGACCGCCAACCTGGCGCTGGAGGTGATGGACCTGCTCTGGCTGCCGGTGCGCCGGTCCTGGCGCCTCAACGAACGCCATTACGGGGCCCTCCAGGGGCTGAACAAGGCGCAGACCGCCGAGAAGTACGGCGAGGCCCAGGTCAAGGTCTGGCGCCGCAGCTACGACGTGCCCCCGCCGGCGCTCGAACCCGACGACGAGCGCCACCCACGGCACGACCCTCGCTACGCCGACCTGGCGCCCGACCTGCTGCCGGCGACCGAGTGCCTGAAGGACGTGGTCGCCCGCATGCTGCCCTACTGGTACGACGCCATCGTGCCCGACCTCCGCTCCCACCCCTGCGTGCTGGTGGCCGCGCACGGGAACAGCCTGCGGGCGCTGGTCAAGCACCTGGACGGGATCTCCGACCAGGAGATTCCCGAGCTCAACATCCCAACCGGCGTCCCGCGCGTTTACGAGCTCGACGGCGAGATGCGGTCGCGCGGCGCAGAGTACCTGGGCGACCCCAAAGAGATCGCGGCCAAGGCGGAGGCGGTGGCGGCCCAGGCCAGCGCCCGCCGGAGCCCGACCTAGGCAGCGCCGGCCAGGTCCGGTCCCCGGGCCGAGCGGGCGAAGGTTGGCGGCGGCCGCAAGACCATGACCTGGCCGTCCAGGTCTACGGTCATCTTCGAGCCGCCCTCGCGAGGTCGGCCGCAGCAGACGGGTGATCTCAACGTTTGCCGAACGGACGTTCGGCTTAACTTGGGGGAGCGCCGGCCTCGAACGGGTTGCCCGCGGCGGCGTCGGCGCCGCTCCTCACGAAGCGCAGGTACTCCCAGGCCGAGATCTCGGGTACCTCGAGGCCGTGGGCCCCAAGAATGGTGCAGATGTGTGTCCGGTGGTCGTTGCCGTGGTGGACGGCCTGCGCGAAGTAGAGGCCGACGGCATGCTCGATCTGCGGGTACTCCCCTGGCTCCTCGGGATGGGTGGCGTCGAGCTCGTCGACCCGGTCCAGGAACTCGCGCCAGCGGCCCGCCTGCGCCTCCATGGCGGAGCGCAAGCTGGCCAGCGGCGGCAGCTCGTCGGGTGGCGGCACCCGAGCCCCGCCGGTGAGGCGGCGCTGGTAGCCGCCGTCGGCCCGCACCAGGTGCTCCAGCGTGGCATGGATCGTGCCGAAGGTGCCGGGCACGGTCAGCTCCAACTGCTCGGGCGACAGCTGCCGGCAGTGGTCGAGCAGGCCCAGCGTGGCCCACACGTGGTGGCCCATGATCGCGCGCAACGGCTCGGCCGAGCCCGGCCTCAAGACCCCACCGCCGGCGCTATGCATTCGACTTCATTGCCGTCGGGGTCGTCCACGTAGAAGGTCCGCACATCCTTGAGGACCGGGTGCACGCCACCGCGCACCTCCAGGCCGGCCGCCCGGCAGCGCTGCTCGAGGTCGTCGTACTCGGCGACGCCGATATTGAAGGCCAGGTGGTGGAGGACCCGCTGCGGCTTCTCGCGGGGAAAGGCGCCGTCGGCGTCGGGATGCGGGACCAGCACGATCATCTCCGGCACGCCGCCCTCGCCCGGCCCGGCGCGCAGGAACTTGTTCCTGAGCTCGGGCGGGCTGATCACCTCCAGGCCGAAGAGGTCGCGGTAAAAAGCGAGCGCGCGGTCGAGGTTGCGGACCCAGAGCACTATCTCGGCCAGGTGGCGGACGCTGGTCATGCGGCCTCCAGCATGGCCCTGAGGTGCGCCTCGCGGACCCGCGGGGGGACCGAGCAGCCGGGCGCGATGAGCAACCCGCGCCCGACCGCGGCCTCGGCCTCCTTGACCTGGCCGGCGATCGCCTCCACCGGGCCCCAGATCAGCTCGTTGCGCTGCGCAACGCCGCCCATCACCGCCTTGCCGCCCGTCAGGGCGCGCCCTTCGGCCAGCGTCGGATTGCCCTGGTTGTGAACGGACCAGCTGACTACCGGCAGCGGCAGGTCGCGGGCCACCGAGAGGTCGATGTGAGAGCCGCAGACATGCAGGACGTTGAACCAGGCCGCGGCGGGCAGCGCCTCGGTGATCCGCCTGTCCAGCGGGAGCAGCAGCCGGTGGTAAACGTCGAGAGGCATCGAGCGACGCGACGCGAAGCCGCTAATGGCGTAGAAGACGCCCGCCGCGCCGGCCTCCACGGAGCGGCGCGAGAAGTCGATCAGGACCTCGGCCATGCGCTCGAAGGCCGGCAGGACGACGTCCGGGTGCTGGCGCAGGTCGCGCACCACCCGCCGCTTCTCCTTGCCCGCCACCAGGTAGGCCGCCACCGAGATCGGGGAGAACACGGTCTGGATGACCGGCACCCGGTCGCCGAGCTCGCGCGCGACCATGCCGATCGCTTCCACCTGGTCGTTCAGGGCCTTGGGATCCGCCAGCCGCAGCGAGCTCCAGTCCTCCAGGGAGTCGATCGGCGCCTCGTCCATGACCGGGCCCTTGAGCCGGTGGCCCGCCGCGTGCCAGCGGCCGCCGAAGGCCTCCGCGAAGCAGGTCGCCCGAGGCTGGAACTTGATGAAGTCCCACCCGTACTTGCGCGCCCGCTCGATCGTCACCCGCGCCAGCTCCTGTGGAGACCACTCCTCCCTGTAGGTGTGGCCCCAGACCCCGATCGGCGGCCGGTCGACCTGGCGCGCGGCGATCGCCGCTTCCACCCGCCCCCGTCCATCCACGCCTAGGAGTCTAGAAAGTTCTCCGGGTGCTGGGCGAAGGCGTACATGTGCGTGGGCTCGACCCGTCCGTGGTAGACGTGCGACCCCCAGCTGCTTGGCCGGCTGCCCGATTCCCGCTCCCAGGTGGATTCCAGCTCTTCGTAGTCGGGATGGCCCACCTCGATCAGCTGGGCTCGGCCGTGCACCGTGACCATCAGCTCGTCGCCCTCGAACCAGGTCGCCGAGCACCGGGGGTCGCGCTGCAGGTGCGCGATCCGAGCCGCGGCCGCATCGGTGGTCCAGTGGAAGCGGCCGTGCAGGAAGAGCGCGTCCAGGGGCATCGCGCGCGGAGCTCCGTCCCCGGTGGTGGTGGCGAAGGCGATGAACCGCTTGCCCTGCAGCAGCCGCACCACCTGGGCGGCGCTCAGGCGCCGGGCGGGGGTGACGATCAGGCGGTATTGCGGGGAAGCGCGCTCGTAGGTGCGGTCGAGGAGCTCCTGGAGCTCTGCTGTCTCAGCGGCCGTCTCGAGCATGCTCGAGAACTTATCGGAACCTGAGATCGGCGCCATGGAGGCGGCGCCGCTCCCTAAGATCGAACTCACGAATGGACATCGCCGCCGAGGCTGCGCGGCTGCGGGCGGCGGCCGAGGCCAAGCCGCTCAAGCTCCCGGTCAACCGCCGCGTCGACGAGACCCATCACGTGGTCAGCGGCGACGGGCTCGGGGTCTGGTTCACCGTCCAGATCTCACCCCACGCGCGCATCCAGGAGGCGCTCTTCGAACGCGCCGACCGGATGCCTGAGGACGCCGAGATCCAGGCCTGGCTGGCGGCGCTGATGCCGGGCCTGGAGCCGGTGGAGGCGCCCGGCCTGCCGGGTGCCCACGCCCGCCGCTTCGAGGTCTTCGACCGCAGCCCGACGGACGCTCCCCTGGCCTAGGAGTGGCTCTCCCCAAACCGGTTCTCGAGCAGCTCCGCCGGATCGTCGGCGACCCGCACGTGATCGACCACCACCACGACCTGGTGATCTTCGAGCGCGACGCCTCCATTGCCGACGCGCTCCCCGAGGCCGTGGTGCTGCCGGGCACCCGCCAGGAGGTGGTCGAGGTCGTCAAGCTGGCCGCCCGCCACCGGATCCCGATCGTGCCCCGGGGCGCCGGGACCGGGCTCTCCGGCGGCGCCGTCACCCTGCACGGGGGCATCGCGCTCCAGGTCACGCGCATGCGAGGGATCCTGGAGATCGATCCGGTCACCCGCACCGCGGTGGTCGAGCCCGGGGTCGTGAACAAGGACCTGCAGGCGGCGGCCGGCCGGGAGGGGCTGTTCTACGCCCCCGACCCCTCCAGCCAGGGCGCCTGCACGATCGGCGGCAACGTGGCCGAGAACTCGGGTGGCCCGCACTGCCTCTACTACGGGGTGACCGCCAACCACGTGCTCGGCGTGGAGGCGGTTTTCGCCGACGGCACCGTGGCCTGGCTGGGCGGCGACGCGCCCGACCGCCCCGGCCTAGACCTGCTCGGCCTGGTGGTCGGCTCCGAGGGCACGCTGGCCACCATCACCCGGGTCAAGGTCAAGCTGCTGCCGATGCCGGAGGCGGTGGTCACCCTGATGGCCGCCTTCCCGACCATCGAGACCGCCAGCCAGGCGGTGTCCGCCGTGATCGGCCACCAGATCGTCCCGGCCGCCCTCGAGATGATGGACCAGGTCACCATCGGCGCCGTCGAGGCCGCCTACCGGGCCGGCTACCCGACCGACGCCGGGGCCGTGCTGCTGGTCGACGTCGACGGCCTCGAGGAGGGCTGCGAGGAGCTCAGCGACGCCATTCGCGAGATCCTCGAACGCAACGAGGCCTTCAACGTGCGCCGGGCCCAGGACGCCGCCGAGCGCGAGCTGCTGTGGGCCGGCCGCAAGGGCGCCATCGGCGCGCTCGGCCGCATCAAGCCGAACTACTACCTGCACGACGGCGTGGTTCCCCGCACCCGGCTGCCGCAGGTGCTGCACCGGGTCAGCGAGATCGGCAAGGAGTACGACCTGCCGGTCGCCAACGTCTTCCACGCCGGCGACGGCAACCTGCACCCCAACATCCTTTTCGACCTCCGCGACCGGGGCGCGCTGGAGCGCGTCGAGGAGGCCGGCGAGCACATGCTGCGGGCGGTGGTCGACAGCGGCGGCACGCTGTCCGGCGAGCACGGCATCGGGATCGAGAAGAACGCCTTCATGCCCTGGATCTTCGGGCCCGACGACCTGCAGGCGATGCAGCGGGTGAAGACGGTCCTCGACCCCGAGGGCCGCCTCAACCCGGGCAAGATCTTTCCCGACCCCGACCACCCGAACCCCAAGCTGCGGGCGCGGGTCGGCCTGGCCGCCGAGGCGCGATGGTGGTAGACGGGCTGGAGCCGCGCTCTCATGAGCGGCCCCGATCCGAGGAGGAGCTGGCCCGCCTGCTGGCCGCCGCGGCGGCCGACGGGCAGGCGGTGATCCCGGTCGGCGGCGGCCGGCTGCTCGGCATGGGCAACCTCCCGGAGCGCTTCGACCTGGCCCTGGAGACGGCCGGCCTGGCCGAGATCACGGAGCAGAGCACGGCCGACATGACCGTCTCCGTGCAGGCCGGCGTCACCCTCGAGCGGCTCAACGAGGAGTTGGGCAAGGGCGGCCAGTTCCTTCCGCTCGACCCCTTCGCCGCTCCCGGACACACGATCGGCGGCCTGCTGGCGACCGCGGTCTCGGGTCCGCTGCGGATGCGCTACGGCACCGCCCGCGACTTCCTGATCGGGCTCCGGGTGGCGCTGCCCGATGGCAGGCTGGCGAGCTCCGGCGGCCGGCTGGTCAAGAACGTGAGCGGCTACGACCTCAACAAGCTGCACCTCGGCGCCCTGGGATCCTGCGGGGTGGTGGTGGCGGCGTCCTTCAAGGTCTTCCCGCGGCCTCTGCACGAGGTCACGGTCGCGAGCGATGGGGGCTGGGCAGAGGCCAGGCGAGCGCTGGCGCTGACGCTGCCGCCGGTCGCACTCGAGCTGTCCAGCTCGGGACGGCTGATGGCGAAGCTGGCCGGCAGCGAGTCGGCGGTGAAGCGGACCGCCGCCGAGCTGGGCTGGGCGCTGGCCGACCCCGGCCTCTGGGCCGAGCACGCGCGGCGCGCCTCCGCAGCCTGGGCTCGGATCTCGGTGCCCGCGGGCGCGCTGCCCAAGGTGCTGGCGGAGCTGCCCCCGAGCGCCGATTGGTGGGCGTCGCCCGGGGTCGGCGTGGCCCACTGGTTCGACGCCGGCGACGCCGAGACGGTGACCAGCGCCCGGCGGGCCGCGGAGGGCGCGGGCGGCTCATTGGTGCTGCTGGCCGCGCCCTCCGCGCTCAAGCGCCAGGTCGGAGCCTGGGGCACGCCGCCGGCCACGGTGGAGCTGATGCGGCGGATGCGGGACGCGTTCGATCCCGGCCGGACCATCTCGCCCGGTAGGTTTGTGGTCTGACATGGAGTTGATGGACGTCTTCAACGGCCCCGACGCCCCCGCCGACGACGACCTCGCCACCTGCGTCCACTGCGGCCTCTGCCTCAACGCCTGCCCGACCTTTCGGGTGACCGGCCTGGAGACCGAGTCCCCGCGCGGGCGCATCTACCTGATGACGCAGTGGAAGCGCGGGCAGCTCCCCTTCACCGAGGAGCTGGCGCGTCATATCGACCTCTGTCTCGGCTGCCGCACCTGCGAGGCGGTCTGCCCCTCGGGCGTCCCCTACGGCCGGATCATCGAGCACGGCCGGGCCGAGGTGGAGCGGCTGCGCTCGAAGGCCACGCGACCGGCAGCCGCCCGGGCCCTGGCGCGGGGCATGATGCGCGAGCTCCTCCCCTACCCGCGGCGGCTGCGCGCCGCCGGCGGCTTCACGCGGGCGGCCCAGCGGCTCGGCCTGACGCGAGTCGCGGCCGCCGGGCGGGGCCTGCCGCGCCTGCGCCGGGCCTGGCGCCCGCCCGCGTCAGGGATCGCGCCCGCGATCGGAGAGCGGAGGGCCCGGGTCGCCTTCCTGAACGGCTGCGTCATGCCGGTCATGTTCAGGGCTTCGATGGAGGCTTCCGTGCGCCTTCTCAGGCTCGCCGGCTGCGAGGTATGGTTCGCGCCCGGCCAGACCTGCTGCGGCGCGCTCTTCGCGCACAACGGCGACCTCGCGGAGTCGCGCCGGCTGCGCGACGTCAACGCCGCCGCATTCGGGAGGGAGGCCTTCGACCACCTGGTCGTCAACTCCGCGGGCTGCGGCTCCCATTTGAAGGACTTCTATCCCAACCTGGGCGGCCGGGTGCGCGACCTGTCCGAGTTCCTGCTCGAGATCGGGCTGCCCGAGCCCGCGCGCCCGGTCGAGATGAGGGTCACCTACCAGGACGCCTGCCACCTGGCGCATGCCCAGCGCATCAAGAAGCAGCCGCGGGACCTGATCAAGGCGGTGGCAGGCGTGGAGCTGGTGGAGATGCGCCACCCCGACATCTGCTGCGGCTCGGCCGGGATCTACAACACGCTGGAGCCGGCCATGGCGGCGCGCATCCTGGACGAGAAGCTGGAAGACCTGCTGGAGACACACGCCGAAGTCGTGGTCACCGGCAACCCCGGTTGCCAGCTGCAGCTGGCGGCCGGGCTTCGGAAGCGTGGCTCGGACATGCAGGTATGGCACCTGGCCGAGCTGCTGGTTCGGGCGTACGCGCCGTGAATGAACCCCAAGAAATCTGGCGATTTTTCGGGGACCCCCAGTGAGTGAGCTGCGGATGCCGTTCGCCGACCTGCTCGGCGTGCAGGTGCTGGACGCGGCGCCGGGCGAGGTGCGGGCGCGGCTGGCCTGGCGCGAGGACCTGTGCACGGCCGCCGGCATCCTGCACGGTGGCGCGCTGATGGCGTTCGCGGACAGCGCGGGCGCGCTCTGCGCGGTGCTGAACCTGCCGGAAGGGCATCTCACGTCGACCATCGAGTCGAAGACCAACTTCTTCCGCGCTGTGCGCGAGGGCGCGGTGGAAGCGGTGGCGCGGCCGCTGCACGTGGGCCGCACGACCATCGTCGTCCAGACCGACATTCGCGACGCGTCAGGCAAACGCGTGACGCAGACCACCCAGACCCAGGCGGTGCTAAGTCCTAGGAGCTAATCCTCCGGCGCCTTGATCTTGGGCATGGTGACGGTCTTGATCGAGAGCACCTGGGTCTTGCCGATCCGGTCGAGGCGCATGCGGTCGCCGCGGTCGGCGCCCTCCACGCGCGCCACGGCGACCGTGATGTTGTCCGGCGCGCCCAGCTCGCGGCAGCGCTCGATGACATGCCGGATCCCGTCTTCGAGCGTCCCCGCGCTGAGCATCGCCCACATCTCCTCGACCATCACGCCCGCGGTCTCCACGCCGTCGCTGCAGAGCACCACGGTGTCACCCGGCTGGAGGTCGATCAGGTCGGTGAAGGCGGCGATCTGGTCCCAGACGCCGATGGCGCGGGTCAGCCGGTGCTTCATCGGGTGGTCCTTGGCATCCTCGGGCTTGATCACGCCCAGGCGCACCTGCTCGGCCGGCCAGGAGTGGTCCTGCGAGATCAGCCGGTAGGTGTCGTCCCGAAACAGGTAGGCGGGGCTGTCACCGACATTGACGAGCGCCATCCTGTCGCCCTGGATGGCGACCACGGTGAGCGTGCTGCCCATGCCGGCCCAGTCCGAGTTCTCCAGGGAAGCCAGGTGCACGGCGGTGTTGGTGCGGGCGCTGGCCTCACGGAGGCGGTTGGGGTCGGCGCCGGTGGCGCCGTCACGGGCGAGCGCGCTGGAGAAGGTTTCGACCGCGATCGTGCTGGCCAGGTGACCGGCGGCGTGGCCGCCCATGCCGTCGCAAACCACCAGGAGGGCGTCGACACCTGCCTTGTCCTTCCAGACCAGCACCGCGTCCTCGTTCTCTTCGCGCTGCAGCCCGGGGTCGGTGCCGAACGCGAGCCGGATCTTCACGGCCCTGCCGGACCTCTCAGAGGAGGTTGAAGGAGACGACGTTCTGGCCGATCTTGATCTCGTCCTGGTTCTTCAGCTCCTTCTCCTGGACCGGCTCGCCGTTGACCAGCGTGCCGTTGGTGGAGCCGAGGTCGACGATGAACCAATGCTCGCCTCGCCGCTCGAGCCGGGCATGGTGGCCGGAAGTCGCGGGATCGCGAAGGATCAGGTCGTTGTCCGGTGAGCGCCCGAGCCGGAGAGGCTGCTCGCCGACCTGGAAGGTGTGGCCGGTGTCGGGCCCACCCTGGATCTTGAGCTCGGCCCCCCCGGCGGCGGGCGCCTCGGCAGCCCCGGCTCCGGCTCCCGCTCCGGCGGCGCCACCCATGATGAGCGTGTCATCGACGCCGGCCGGAGGCTCGGCCGGAACCGGGAGCGGGGCCATGGCCTGCGTGGCCTCGGGCTGCCACGCGGGCATCACCGAGGTCTCCTCCTGCGTGCCGGGCCAGGGTGCCTCGGCGGGCGCCTCGGCGGCGGCGGCGTCCATGGCCGGCGCGGAGGCGTCCGGCTCGGGAGCGACCGGGGGTTCAGGCGAGGGCTCGGTGGGCGGCGTCCAGGCGGGCGAACCCGGCTGTTCGGCCGCGGGCACGGCCGCCGTAGGCATGTCGGCATGAGGGGACGGCGCTTGCCAGGCAGCTGAGGCCGGCGGAGCCGCCGGCTCCGGAGCCGGCTCTGGTGCCGCCGCCGCCGGCGGCGGCGGTGCCTCGGGTGCGGCGGGCTGTGACCAGGCCGGGCCGGCCGCGGCCGGAGCGACCGCGGCCGGTGGCGCGGGCGCCTCGGGCGGGGCGGGCGGCGCCGGTGGGGCCTCCGGCGGCGCCTGGGGCGCCTCCCACACCGGCGCGGCGGGGGCCGCGGCGGGGGCCGCGGGCGTTTCCCAGGCGGTCGGCGGCGCGGCCGGGGCGGGGGCGGCGGGAGGGGTCGGAGGCGGCGCCGGAGCAGCTGGCGAGCCCCAGGCCGCGGCGGGCGGCGGCGCCGGCGCCTGCCAGACGGGCGCCGCGGGCGCTGGCGGGGCGGGCGGGGGCGGCGCGGGCGCGGCCGGCGGCTCGGCGGCGGGAGCCGACCAGCTCGGCCCGGCGGCGGTGTCCGGTGCGGCTGGGGCGGCGGGCGCGGGGCCGCCCCAGGGCGGGGCCGGCGCTGCGGGCGCCGGCGCGGGCGCGGGTGGCGGTGCCGGCGGAGGCGGGGCAGGGGCCGCCGGCGCGGGCGTGGCCCAGGCCGGGCCGGGTGCCGCCGGCGGGGGTGCCGGCGGCGGGGGTGCCGGCGCTGCTGCGGGGGCGCTCGGGGGCGCGTCCCAGGAAGGCGCGGGCGCCGCCGGCGCGGCCGGGGGTGCCCCCCAGTTGGGAGCCGCCGGCTCGACCGCGGCTGGCGGGCCCCAGCTGGAGCCGGCCGCGGAGGCCGGCGGCGAGGGCGGCGAGGACCAGCTCGGCGAGGCCGGCTCGCCGGCCGCCGGTGCGTTCCAGTTGGGGTCTGCCGCCGGCGCGGCCGGGGGCGCGGGGGCCGGCGGCGGCGCGGCCGCGGGGGGTGGCGGTGCGGGTGCGGGGGGCGCAGGGCGGGCCGGGGCCGGCCCCGCCCAGGCGGGCGTGTCGGTGGGGGCCGAGGTGCCGGCGCCGGGGATCGCGGAGGCGGGCGGGGTGTTGGGCCGAGCCGCCACGGCGGCATTCGACGTCCGGCGCCGGTTGAGGAAGTACCCGATGATGGCGGCCAGCATCACCACCAGCAGGACGACGACGGCAACTTCTTGGTTCATCTCTGTGAAGGGCTCCCTCTGCTCTCGCACCGGCCCGGCTGAACGCGGCCGAACGCCGATTTTTCCAAGAAGTATGGCAGGGGGGGTATCCGAGTCAAGCCGAGTCGGTCACCCTCAAGACCCCGCTCGCGATTCCTGGAACCGTGATCTCGAACTCCAGCTCGTGGGCGCCGGTTCCCGGTTCCCGGTCGAGCTCGACGTGCACGGGCAGCGGCCGGCCCAGGGGCAGGTCGACCCGCCGGCCGAGCGGGACGCGTCCCGACGGCGTCTCCACGGTGATCCGGGCGCCGGCCAGGGCCACGCCGTCCAGGCGGAGGCCCGAGAGGCCGGCCAGAACCGCCGGCCGGGTCCGGTTGACGAACCGGAAGCGGGCGCTGGAATCCTCGACCCGCAGGCTGCCGGCCTCGACCAGCCGCTCGGCCAGGAAGTCCGGGACCGGATGGCGCGGGCGGGCAGGAAGCTCATCCGCGACCCTGAACTCGAGCGCGGTCGCCGCCAGGATCTCACCGCCCGCGTCCAGCTCGGCCTCCAGCCGGTAGTCGCCTTCGGCCGCCAGCGGGAGGTTGAGCGCGGTCGCCTGGAGCGCCGGCTCGAAGGCGGTGGGCAGCGCGCAGGCCACCTCGCCGGAGTAGGACTTGCGGCGCACGGCGTCCCGCAGCGCCCTCATGCCCGAGCGCTCCGGGTGGCCGCGGCGGCGGCCCACCGACCAGCGGATGCGGGCCGGCCCCGCCACCGCCGGGTCGTCGTTCACCACCACCAGGCGGACGACCACGGGAGTCCCGGGGGGGTAGCCGAAACCGCAGGGCCAGAGCGGCGTGAAGCCCGCTGGATCGGCGATCAGGCGCAGCGCCCGCATCGACTCCCGGAGCGCCGCGTAGGACTGGCGGGGACGGCGGTCGGAGTCGAGCATTCCGAAGCCGATGCCCGGGAAGGGGTCGACCAGGTGGTACACGAAGGCGCCCCAGCAGCGCTCGAACTTTCGGCGCCGGAACTGGTCGGTCGCGTAGCCGACCAGGAAAGCCTGGTACTCCTCGGCGGCTTCGGCCATCTCCTCGAGCGATCGGAAATGCGAGGGCAGGCCGACCCCGTGCGCCGCCCAGGCAGCGGGCTGGAAGCCGGCGTAGAGCCAGGCCGGCTCGGCGTCCAGCACCGGCCAGCGGCGCCCCAGCTCCGCCCAGGCCGGCGATCCGGCCGGGGGCAGCGCCTGCGCCCCGTACTCGGACACCAGGTGTGGCTCCGCCTCGCGCAGCTCCTCCCAGTCGCCACCGCGCCAGCCCAGGTAAAGGTGGGCGTCGGTATCGCCTGAGCCCGCCAGCGCGATCCTGGAGGGGTCGAGGTCCTCGAAGAGAGCCTTGGCCTCGTGGTCGACGGTGTGGTTCTGGCGCACCGCGTGCACGTCCGCGAGGTCGGCGGCCGCGCTCGTCCAGGGCGGGTCGTCGTGCGCCACCCAGGCCGCCAGGGAAGGCCGGTTGCCGACCATCTCCGCCAGCTCGCCGACCTGCGCGCGCACCGCCTCCTCGAAGAAACGGGCGTCCTCCGCGGTCGCGTGGTACGCGTACGCCAGCGTCAGCGGCAGGTCGGCGACCACCAGCATCCCCGCCGCGTCCGCCTCCCGGTAGAACTCCTCGGGGAGCACGTGAGCGTGCACCCGCAGCGCGTCGAGGCCGGCCTCGCGGGCCAGCTGGATGTCTTCGCGGAAGCGCTCGGGGCCCAGCTGGTCGAGCCGGAAGGAGGGCATGTAGTTGGCGCCCCGCAGGAACATCGGCCGCCCGTTGAGGCTCACGCGCCAGCCGTCCCGGGCAGCGCGCAGGTCGAGGTCGCGGAAGCCGAAGCTGTCCGTCACCACCGCCGACTCCCGGCCGCCGACCCTGACCGATGCCTCCACCGAGTAGGCGTTCGGCGCGCCGAAGCGCCAGGGCGACCAGCGCCGGGCCCCCGGCACCGAGACCGTCATCGCCAGCGTTTGCTCGAGCCCGCCGCCGATCCGGAACTCGCGCCGCAGCCGGATCGGGGCGCCACCGGGCCCGGCCACGGCCAGCGCCAGCTCGCCCTGCATCTCGCGCCCGTCCAGGTTCCGGAGCCGGGCGCTGACGTCCAGGCGGCCGACGTCGGCCTCGAGCCGGGGCCGCAGGCGCAGCCAGTCCACCACCACGCTGTCGACGTACTCCAGCTCGACCGGCCGCCAGAGCCCGACCGGCACCTCCCAGCGGTAGGGCTCCGGCAGGCTGAAGAAGGCCCCCGCCGGATAGGGCCGGGCGTCGCCGTCGCCGAACCAGCCCAGCAGGTGGCGCTTGCCGGCCAGGTCCGACTCCACCGGCGACTCGCAGCAGACGACCAGCACGTTGTCCGGCTTGAGGTAGGGCGTGACGTCGAAGCCGAAGGGCGCGAAGTAGCCGTAGTGAGACCCCAGCAGGCGGCCGTTCAGCCAGACGTTGGCGGCCAGGAAGGCGCCCCCGAAGCGGAGCAGGATGCGCCCGGAATGGTCGGGCCTCGGGAAATGGGTCCGGTACCAGATCGCGCTGCGCTCCTCCACCGCGGCCTGCTGGGCGGGCACCTCCACGTGCTCCCAGCGGCCGGAACGCCCGCTCTGCAGGCCCTCGGCCTCGCCCTCGCCGAGGGGCACCCAGCAGCATTCCCAACCACCCAGCGCGCGCACGCCGGCGTGGCTCTGGCGGAGCGGCAGGAAGAGGCTGTCGTTCACGCCACGTAGGCTCCGTCGGCGGTCTGGCAGAAGATCACCGGCCGCCGCACGGCGACCTCGAAGCCCCGATCGCGGCCGGCCTCGAGCAGTGCCAGCACACTGCCCCCGAAGCCGGCGCCCAGGATCCGGGCGCCCAGGCAGCCGGGATGGGTGAGGGCGCGCTCCACCAGCGCGTCGACCTCCGGCGTCGAGACCTCGAAGTCATCGCGCAAGCTGGCGTGCGACTCGTTGAGCAGCCGGCCCAGCTCCGGTTGGTCGTTCCGCTCCAGGGCGGCCACGAAGGCGTCCACGCGGCGCAGCTCGCTCTCTACGTGGCGCACCCGCCTCGGCATCCCCGCCTCGGCCTCCCGGCGGCGCTGGTTGTAGGGCGTGTCGGCAAGGTTGCGCCGGACGCCGGAGTCGATGACGGCGATCAGGAGGGAGGCCGGGAAGGGGACGTAGCGATAGGCCAGGGTCCCGCAGTCCAGGAGCAGGGCGTGACCGGCCCGGCCCAGCGCCGAGGCGAACTGGTCCATCACCCCCACCATGACGCCTCGCGCCTCCTGCTCGGCGGCCTGGCAGAGCAGCGCGGCCTGGGCGCCCTCGAGATCAGAGCGCAGCCCGACGGCCACCGACACCAGCAGCGCCGCCGAGGAGCTGACCCCCACGGCGGGCGGCACCGTCGATTCGACCCTGACCCGCTGGGGGCCGGACCCCAGGCGCTCGCCGAGCGCGCGCACATAGGGCAGGCCGCCGGGCACCGCGCTGACGACCTCCCAGGCTTCGGCGGGCGCTCCACCGGAGGTCGTGAAGCGGTCGATGGCACAGGGCAGGACGCGGCCGCCCAGGTAGTCGACGTGCTCCCCGATCAGGTTGACGCGCCCCGGAGCGCGACCGCTCCAACTCCCCTCAGGCTTCACGCAGCTGCTTGGCGGTGTCCTCCGCCCGCGCATCGATGAGGAAGGCGCCCGCGCCCAGCTCCGAACCGGCCAGGTATTTCAGCTTGTCGGCGGTCCGATTGGGCGGGTAGAACTCGACGTGGAAGTGGTGATGGCGGTGGCCCCGGCCGGGGGGCCGGGCGTGCATGGCCATCACGTAGGGCAGCGGCTTGTCGAAGAGGCGGTCGTAGCGCTCGAGCAGGTTCTTGAGCACGCGCGCGAAGCCCCAGGCCTCGGCGTCGTCGAGGTCGAGCAGGGAGCCCAGGTGCCGCCGGGGCGCGATGTGGACCTCGTAGGGCCAGCGCGCGAAGTAGGGGATGAAGGCCAGCCAGCCTTCCTCCTCGACGACCGTGCGGTCGCCCTTCTCCTCGAGCAGGACGTCGCAGTAGAGGCAGCGGCCGGTCTGGCGGCGGTGGGCGCGCGAGCTGGCCAGCTCGGTGGCGATCAGAGGCGGGATGAACGGGTAGCCATAGATCTGGCCGTGCGGGTGGCTGAGGGTGACGCCGATCTCCTCGCCCCGGTTCTCGAACACGTAGACGTAGCGCACCCCTTCCAGCGCCGAGAGCTCGCGCACCCGGTCCTGCCAGACCTCGACCAGATCCCGCACCTGCTGCAGGGGCTGGGCGCCCAGCGAGGAGTCGTGGTCGGGCGTGTAGCAGACGACCTCGCAGCGCCCCTGCTCACCCGTATAGCTGGGGAAGCGGTTCTCGAAGACGGCGATGTGGTAGTCGGGCTCGGGGATCTCGGTGGGGGCCTTGCCGGGCCGGGTCGGGCACAGCGGGCAGTGGTCGGCGTCCGGGTGATAGGTGCGCTCCTGGCGCGCGGGCGCGACCGTCACCCATTGCCCGAGGAGCGGGTGCCAGCGCAGCTCGCTCAAGCTTTCTTAGAGGGGCGCTCGTAATAGATGAGGTAGCGCCCGTCCGGCTTCTTGACGACGCGCTTGGTTAGCCGGGAGGGCATCGGAGGGAGTCTAGTTGCCGATACACTTGGCGATGCAGGCGGGCGTGGGCCCGCCGAGTCCACTGCCCGTGTGGCGAAGGAGGTGAGGCGAAAGTTGGATCACCCTAGTCGTGGAGCCAGCCGCCTCGTTTGCCCGCCGGGAGCTGTGGAGGGCCTGGCCCTCTAGAGGCTCTCGACAGATCACCTCTGGCTCCTGGAGTCGGAGGCGGCTCTCCGCGAGCAACGTCCGTCCACCGGGACGGGGGACCGGGACCTTCGGGTCCCGGTCCTTTCTTTATGGTTGCCGGGATGCTCGACCTGGCCGAAGCCATGAACGCCGATGCCAAAGGCTGGGTGCGCGAGATGGCGCTCCTGGTCACCATGGCCACGGCCGAGGAGGTGCGCTGCGAGTGGGAGGTCGCTCCCAAGCATCTGCAGACCTACGGGATCGTGCACGGCGGCATGCACTGCGGCGTGATCGAAACCCTGGCCTCGGCCGGCGCCGCCGCCTACGCGATACCGCGCGGCCAGGCCGTGGTCGGGCTCGAGAACACCACCTCCTTCGTCCGGGCCGTGCGCGCCGGCGCGCGCCTGCACGCGGTCGCCACCCCGCTCACGCGCGGCCGCAGGTCACAGCTCTGGGAGGGGCGCATCTTCGACGAGGAAGAGCGGCTGGTCGCGATCGGCCGGGTGCGCCTGCTCTGCCTGCCGGCCGACGAGGCCCTGGCGGGCCAGGCCCCGGCCCGCAGGCGCTAGCGACCGCCCTGGATGTAGCCCAGGATGATCTCGTCGATCAGGCGCTCCACGGGCGCCAGGTCGTCGGTGAAGACCTGGCCGTGGTAGTCGGACAGCCGCAGGTTGCCCTCGCTGAGGGCGCTCCCCGCCACCTCCCGCCAGAGCGGGTCCTGGCCGAGCCCCAGGTTGGCGCGCACGTCCGCGGTCGAGGTCGCCTCCGTGGTGCCGTAGATCAGCGTGTTCGCGAACGCGGGCACGTCGACCAGGTAGACCTGGTTGAAGGTCGCGCTCATGGTGCTGGCGAGCGCCGACACCAGCCGGTAGTCGGTGCGCGTCCGGCCGGCATTGACGACCGCCACCCCGCCCGGCGCCAGGTGGGACCGCGCCAGCTCGAAGAACTCCCTGGTCGTGAGGTGGAAGGGGATGTAGGGCTGGCGGTAGGCGTCCATCACGATCACGTCGAACTTGTCGGTGGTGGGCCGGGTGGCGAGCCAGTAGCGCGCGTCCTGGACCTCGACGTGAGTCCCGGTCTCGGCGAGGTGGAAGTAGCGGCGGCCCACGTCGACCACGTCGGGGTCGATCTCCACGCCGGTGATGTCCACCGAATCGCCGAAGGCGGCCCGGTCCTGGCGGGCGCTGGTCCCGCCCGCCAGGCCCAGGATCAGGACCCGCCGCGGCGCCGGCTCGGCGGCCATCGGGGCGCGGAAGGCGGAGGCGATGACCATGTAGTCCCAGGGGCCGCCGGTGGTCAGCGACCCGGGGTCGTAGATGGAGTGGATCGCCTGGCCCTCGTTGAGCAGGAGCTGGGTCTGGGAGCCCACCTGCAGCACCTGGATGTACTGGTAGGGCGACTCCTTCTCGTAGAGCAGGCGGCCCTGCTCGGGCGGCTTGACCGCGGACGGCACGAAGACCCCGGCCAGCACCACGACCAGCGCCAGGGCCGCGTACCAGCGGCGCCGCGGCACCGGCCAGAGCCCGAGCACGGAGGGGAGCAGGAGCGCCAGGCTGAATCCGACCAGGGTGGGCCGGGTCCCATAGGTGGGGATGAACCAGAAGACCGGCAGGAAGGTGCCCAGGATCGAGCCGGCGGTGCTCAGCGCGTACACGGCGCCCGCCGTGTTGCCGCCGGTCTGGACGTCTCGCAGCAGCAGCCTGATCGCGAACGGCGAGACGCAGCCGAGCAGGACGACGGGCACGGCGAAGAGCGCCATCACCGCCAGCAGGGTGCCCAGGACCAGTCCGGCGTCCAGGGTCTTGAAGCCCTGCTGGGCGATCAGCAGGATCGGGTAGGAGACCAGCGGGATGAGCCCGATCCAGAGCCCGGCCCAGGCCGTCAGCTGGAAGAGCAGCTCCTCGCGTGGATGGCGGTCGGCCAGCCGGCCGCCGATCACGTAGCCCGCGCTCAGGTAGACCAGCACGAGGCCGATCAGCACGCCCCACACGTAGAGGCTGGTCCCGAAGTAGGGCGCCAGCAGGCGCGCGGCGCCGAACTCCACCGCCAGCGAAGCCATGCCGGAGACGAAGACGAGCGGCAGCAGCAGCCGGCGGGCGGTCAAGACTGAAGAAGGCTACCCGCCGCTAACCACGACGATGTCGGTGCCGCTCACGGCCGGGTACCTGGCGACCTGCTTGCGGTCGGCGGCGGCCAGCACCCGAAGCCCGCCCGTGCTCAGCGCATAGAGAAAGTTTCCATCCCGGCTGACGGCGACGGCCGCGGCCGCCAGCGTCGACGGCCAGTCGATGGCCGAGCCGTCCGGCGAGAGCCCGGGCCGGCCCACGCCCCCCGGGCCGTGGCCCTGCCCGACGATTCGCGGTCCAGGGTCGATCCGGAACCAGTCGCCGGAGGGGTAGGCGAGCACGGCCTGGTCGCGGCCCAGCGGCCGCAGATCGAACGCCGGGCCTGCCGGGAGCGGGAGGCTGGCCCCGGGCGGCGCGGCGCCCGCGCAGGCGAAGACAAGGCTGCCGCGCACCTCGGCCAGCGGACCGTCCGGGCAGTCATCCACCAGCGGCGACAGCAGCCCCGTCTCCGGGGCCAGCAGCGACCAGCTGCCGTCGAGGCCGAGCACGACCGCGCCGTCCACCTGCCTCAGCTCGGATGCCTGCGCGGCGCCCTCGCGCCAGATCTGGACGCCGGCCTGGAACCCCACCAGGCCGCCGTCCGCGCCCTTCACGACCAGTACGGTCCGGCTGCCCACGAAGTGCGTCAGCCGGGGCGCCGGCACCAGCGCGGCCTGGAACGGTGGCTGGGCCCGGATCGTGGCCAGGCGGTCGAAGTGGAAGGGGCGACCGGCGCGAACCCGGTACAGGTTGCCATCGTCGCCCACCAAGTAGGCCTCGCCGAGGTCGCCCCCCGGCGTCAGAGCGGCGGCGAAGGCCCCGGCTGGAAAGGTGGCCACCAGGGTGCCGTCCCTGGCCTCGTAGACCGCATGGCCGCTCTCGCCTGTGGCCAGCACGAGGAGCTCGTTGGGAGCCCTGGCGGGAGCCCCCGGCGTCCCCGTGCAGGCCAGCAACAGCAGGACCGCCAGCGGGACGGCGCGCACCACAGCGGGAGCTACGTTACTGCGGGGTGTCCTCGGCCCAGCGCCGACCCGTGTCGTCCAGGGGCAGCGGCAGCCGCACTCGGACCTCCGCGATCAGGTCGCCCGGCTGTCCCTTATCGGTGTCGGGCATGCCCAGGCCGCGCAGCCGGAGGCGCGCGCCGTTCTGGGTCCCGGGCTTGACGGTCAGGGTGACCCGGCCGCCCTTCAGTGTCGGCACCTCGGCCTCGCCGCCGAGCAGCGCCGTCCGCAGGGGGACCGGGACCTGGACCTGGACGTCCTTGCCGTCGCGACGGAAGATGGGGTCGGTCGCGACCTGGACCCGGGCCAGCAGCCCGGGCACCCGCAGGAAAGTGCCGTCCGCGACGCCCGCCGGCACGTTGACCTCCAGGCGCCGCCCGTCCGGCAGCTCGACCTGGCGCGTGGTGCCGGCGAAGGCTTCGCGCAGCGACACCCGCACCACGCCCTCGGCCTCGACCTGGCGTCGCGGCGCGCGGCCCCCAGATCGAGCGCCGAAGATCGATCCGAAGAGATCGCCGAAGGGCTCGCCCTGGCCGTCGCCGCCGAAGATGCGGTTCAGCTCCTCGGGGTCGATCGACTGGTACTGCGCACGCGGTCCGCCGGGGCCGGGGCCACGGGCGCCGGCGGCCTGGGCGGCCTGCCAGTCGCTGCCGTACGAGTCGTAGAGCTTCCGTTTCTCGACGTTGGAGAGCACCTCGTGCGCCTGCGAGATCTCCTTGAAGCGCCGTTCCGCCTCCTTGTCACCGGGGCGGGCGTCCGGGTGGTACTGGCGCGCGAGCTTGCGGAAGGCAGACTGGATCTCCTTCTTGGTCGCCGTCCGCGACACCCCGAGCAGGTCGTAGTAGTCCGTCGTCTTCGGCATCGGAGGATTTTTACCTCGTTAGGGACCTGCCTAACCCAAAGGCAGCACTTCCGCCTGGATGCCGTGCTCGTCGATCTCGAGCACGCCCACCGAGGGCGCCGGCACCCGGCGCCGGTGGCGGATGACCTGGAGCCAGCTCCATTCGAACCAGCCGGGGCGCCGGCGGAGTCGGCGCAGCGCGGCCGCCCGGTCGGTCTGGTAGACGGCGCCGGGGTTGAAGACCAGCTGCTTGCCGGCGCGGTCGACGGCCGGCGTGTGGGTGTGGCCGTAGACGATCGCGTCCGCCTCCGGGAAACGCCTGCGCAGCCAGGCGTGGAGCCCGACCTGCGGCCAGAAGAGGCCCAAGCTGAGAGTGCCCAGGAGCGTGACCGGCTCCTCGATCAGCCGCGTGCGGTTGCCGTGGATCAGGGCCACCCGGCGGCCCGCGATCTCGAGCAGCCGCTCCCGGGGCAGCTCGGGCAGGTCCGGGTCGTGGTCCCCGCGGACCGCCTCCACCGGCGCCAGCCGGCGCAGCCGCTCCAGTGCCTCGGGCCGGCCCACGTCGCCCGCGTGAAGGATCAGGTCGCAGCCCGCCAGGCGCTCGAAGATGGCCGCCGGCAGGTCGTCCAGGAACTCTTCGTAGTGCGTGTCCGCGATCACGCCAATCCGCATCCCGCAACTCTAGCGGTGAACGCAATTGGCAAGACACCTTGACAAATTGATAAGCAGTTGTTTCTAATTGGCGAATGAACGACCCTAGACGCGACATTCTGGCAGCCGTCGCCCGCGGAGAGCTGACCCCCGAGGAGGGCGCCACCCGCCTCGAGGAGCTGCCGGCCCTGCCGGCCGGGCCCGCCGCGGCGGCGCTTCCCCCGCCACCCCTCGGCCCGGTCGGGCCGGCCCTCGAGCCCAGCACGCTGCGCGCCGTGCGCGTGGTCAGGACCCTGGGCACGGCCGAGATCGTCGGCGACCCCCAGGTGCGGGAAGCGGTGGCCGAGGGCCCGCACGTCGCCCGCCGGGAGGGCGACACACTGGTCATTCGCTCCGCGATCGAGGACGCGGACGATGACGATTCCGGAACCTCATTCAGCTACCGCCGGGGCGGGATCCGCATCCGGACCGGCCACCGCTCGCGCCTCAGCATCGGGGGCCCCGGCATGGGCGCGGTGCGCATCCGCATGAACCCTGACCTCGCCCTGGAGCTGGAGTCGCAGGCGGGCAGCGCGCGGATCCGCGACGTGCACGGTCCCATCAAGGCGTCGGCGCAGGCCGGCTCCATCACCATCGATGGCTTTCGCGGCCCGCTGGACATCTCGGTGCAAGCCGGCTCGCTGCGCGGCTCGGGCGTGCTCGACCATGGGCTATCGCGCGTCAACTGCGAGGCCGGAAGCGTCCGCCTCAACCTGGAGCGCGGCTCGAGCGTGCGGATCCGGGCTCGCTCCACCCTGGGCAAGGTGAGCCTGGGCGATGCGGACACCGTCTCCATCGGCGGCGGCGCCGAGGAGCTGGTGATCGGCGAGGGCAAGGCCAGCCTGGAGGTCGATGCGACCATGGGTTCTGTCCGCATCACGGAGGACCAATGACCACCCCGCGGCCGCAGCGCACCCCGCCCCGGTCGTGCCCGGTCTGCGGCGACACCCTGGCCCTCACCCGGCTGTCGTGCCCGTCCTGCGAGACGGAGCTGTCCGGGAACTTCGAGTCCTGCGAGTTCTGTGCCCTGGGCGCCGACGACCGCGAGGTGCTCCGGGTCTTTCTCGCCTCCCGCGGCAACATGAAGGACCTCGAGCGCCATCTCGGGGTGTCCTACCCGACCGCGCGCGCCCGCTTCGACGGGCTGCTCGGCAAGCTCGGGCTGGAACCGCCCAAGGCCGCAACCCCCAGCCGCGTCGAGCTCATGGAACAGGTGGCCCGCGGCGAGATCGACGTCGACGAGGCGCTGAGGAGGCTGTCCTGAACCTCGAGCCCGAACTGCTGCTCACCCTCGCCGAGGAGCGCCGCCGGCGCCTGATCGAGGAGGCAGCCCGCGAGAGGCTGGTGCGCGACTCCTCCCCGCTTGGCGGGGAGGTCCGCCCGAAGGGCGGGGTGGGGAACGCGGTCAGGTCCGTGCTTGGTCGCGGGTTGGGGATACGGCCATCGCTGCCCTGAGCCCGGCACGGCCCTGGTCGCGCTACCGGGACCTCCTGGGCTCACGCGATTTCGTGGCCTTCTGGTCAGCGCTCTCGCTGAGCCTGATCGGGGACATGTTCAGCTACATCGCCCTGGCCTGGCTGGTCCTCTCGCTGACCGGATCGGGCGCCGCCCTGGGCGCCGTGCTCGCTGTCCAGGGCATCCCGCGGGTGGTGTTCATGCTCGTCGGCGGCGCGGTCAGCGACCACCTCTCGGCGCGCCTGACGATGATCCTCTCGGCGGCCGTCAGAACCTTGGTCGCGGGAGCGCTGGCGGCGCTGGTGCTGACCCACGCCGCCACTCTCTGGCACGTGTACGTGGCTGCCTTTCTGCTCGGCTCGGTCTCGGCCTTCTTCCTTCCCTCCAGTCAATCGATCCTGCCCCAGCTGGTCGATTCCGAGCTCCTGGAGGCGGGCAACGCCGCGCTTCAGATCAGTAAGCAGGGCTCCAACATCGTGGGTCCGGCCCTGGCCGGCCTGACCGTGGCGGCGTACGGCTCGGGCGCGGCCATCGCGGTCGACGCCGCCTGCTTCGCGCTCGCCGCCGGCACGCTGCTGATGATTCGGGGCGGCGCCGCGCCCATGCGCGGGCGGCCCGGCTTCGCCGCCTTCATGGGCAGCGTCCGCGAGGGCCTGGCCTTCGTCTGGCGCTCGATCCCGCTGCGGACTCTGTTCGCCGCCACCACCGCCATGAACTTCGCGTTCGCCGGCCCCTTCACGGTCGGTCTGGCCATCCTGGCCCGCCAGCGCCTGGGCGGACCCGCCGCCCTGGGCTGGACATTGGGCGGCTTCGGCGCGGGCGCGGTCCTGGGCGCGATCGTGACCGGAGTCCTGCCCCGCCAACCCCGGCGCGGCTGGGCGACGATCGCCGTCTGCCTCTGGCTCGGCGCCGGCATGGCCGTGTTCGGCGTGCTGCCCAACCTGATTGCGGTCGTCGTCTGCGGCGTGCTGATGGGCCTGGTCATCGGCTTCGCCAACACCTTCGGCATGTCCTGGATGCAGCGCTACGTGGAGCCGGCCATGTTGGGCCGGGTCGCCGCGCTGCTGATGCTGGCGGCGTTCGGGCTCGGACCTCTCTCCTACGCGGTGGCCGGACTGCTCTCGCAGCTGCCCCCGGCGGTGATGTTCGCGGGCGGCGGCGCCATCCTGGTCCTCACGGGCCTCGCCTGCGCCAGCAGCCGCACCTTCCGGTCGCTTTGATCCCGAGCCTGCTCCGCCGGCCCGGTCCTTTTCGCTGGTACTGGATCGGCCAGAGCGTCTCCCTTTTCGGCGACCAGATCACGAACGTGGCGCTCCCGCTGGTCGCCGTCCTCTTCCTCCATGCCACTCCCGCCGAGATGGGCTACCTGGTGGCCGCCGCCTGGCTGCCCTACCTGCTCTTCGCGCTCCAGGCGGGCGCCCTGGTCGACCGCTACGGTCACCGGCGGCTGGTCATGATCGCCGCCGACCTGGGCCGAGCGGCGCTGCTGCTGACGGTGCCCGCCGCCGCCGCGCTGCATCAGCTGACCCTGGTCCAGGTCTTCGCCGTCATCTTCCTCAACGGCACCCTGAGCGCTTTCTTCAACGTCTCCATGGCCACCCTCTTCGTCTCCATGGTGGAGCGCGAGGACTACGTCTCCGGACAGTCGCTGCTCGCCGGCAGTCGCGCCTTCTCCTTCGTCGGCGGGCCCGCGGTGGCCGGTTTCCTGGTCCAGGCCTTCTCGGGTCCCATCGCACTCGTGCTCGACGCCGCCAGCTTCGTGGTCTCGGCGCTCACGCTCTCCAGCATCCGGCCCGCGGAGCCGCCCGCGGCCAGGCCGCAGCCCGGCCATCTCGTGTCGGGGGTGCGCTTCATCCTGCGCACGCCGGTCATGCGGTCCTCGCTGGCCGCCACCGCCACCATCAACCTCTTCAACCTCAGCTACTCGGCGCTGGCGATCCTCTACATCGTCCGCTACCTGCACATCTCGGCCGGATTGCTGGGCGTGATCCTGGGCATCGGCTCGGTGGGCGGGCTGGTGGGCTCGGTGGTGGCCGGCCGCCTCGGCCGGCGGATCGGAGTCGGCCCAGCCTACCTGGCCGGTTGCGTGATCTTTACGGCGCCGTTGATCCTGACGCCGCTGGCCGGCGGGCCACAGGCCCTGGTGGTGGCGATGCTCCTGGCCGCCGGGTTCGGCGCCGGGCTGGGCGTGATGGTCCTCGACATCAACGTCGGCGCCATCTTCGCTGCGCTGATCCCCAACACCCTGCGCTCGCGCGTCGCGGGCGCCTACACGGTCGTCAATTACGGCGTGCGGCCGCTCGGCTCCGTGGCCGGCGGACTGCTGGCCAGCGCGATCGGGGTCCGGGAGACGTTGTTCGTGGTCACCATCGGGGCGATGCTGGGAGTCTTGTTCCTACTGCCCTCGCCTATCCCGCGTCTGAGGGACCTGCCCGAGGCGGCCGCCGCCGCTTAGGGTCAGGGACTAGGTCGAAGCCCCCGTCTGCCACGCGTTCGAGCCGGTAACCACCCTCCGTGACCTGCGGGTGATGTTTGCGCCGGCAGAGCGGCACCCCTTCTCGGGCATCGGTTTCGCCACCCTCGGCAACCGGCACCAGGTGATGGATCTCGCAGTCGCGAATGGGCACAGTGCAGTTGCCGCCGACGCAGGTCGCGTAGCGCGTGCTGATGTCTTCGCGCTGAGCGTCGCTATGGCAGCGCCGTGCCCGCCCGAAGTTGAGCGTCACCCCCCGCCGGTCGACCAACTGCTTGCGCTCGAGGTGGTCCTGGCCGCGGAGCCGGGCCAGCGTGCCCAGGCTGATCGGGCCGACGCCCTCCAGCTCGGCTGACACCTCGGCACCAGCCTCGGTGCGCACGATCACGGTCAGCTGGGCCCTGCGCCCGGCCTGCCGCGGCAGCTTGCCCGACCCGATCGCGCGCGTGCAGAGCTCAATCAGGGCATCCGCCTGGCGCTGGTCCTGTCTGCGGTCGTCGCCGCCCACCGGGATGCCGATCAGCGATTCCAGGCAGAGGCGCAGCTTCATCCCTTCGGGCGCCGGCAGGGCTCCCTCGAGACCGAGCATCCCATCGGCGTGGTCGAACAACCGCAGCCGCCGCTTCTCGTGCTGGCGGTAGGCCTGGCGCGCCGCGCCCTCGGGATCCTCGCGATGGCGGATCTCCATACCTAGCTTGCGCAGCTCGCGGGGATCGCTCTTGGCGGCGGCCGGCAGCAGCTCGGCTTGAGCCTGCAAGGCGGTGGCTTCAGGTAGATCGCTGACCTGGCGGGCGATCAGCAGGGCGTGCTCGAAGGAGATGTCGCCCTGCTGCACCGCCTCGACGGTGGGCTCCAGTGTTTCTAGCTGACGAGCCAGCACGACCTGGCTGTCGGCGCTGGCGCCCGAGACGTGGGTGTGGGTGCGGATCCAATCGACCGAGGAGTGCTCGCCGAGGTCATAGAAGGCCTGCCGGCGGTCGAAGACGGCCAGCCGGCGCGCCGCCTGGAGCTCGAGCAGGTCGACGGTGGCGCGGATGAACTTGAGCTCGGCGCCGAGCTGCTCAGGAGCGAGCGACTCCACGTCAACCGCCTCGAGCTCCTCCAACATGGCGTTGCGGAGCTCGTGCGCCGAAGCTGTGGAGACCTCCCCCCAACCCCCATTCAACATGACGCAATTTTACCACGCCGACGAACAGATGTACGGCCTTAACAGCCCGCAAAAGACTTCTGCCACAGGCCCTAACGCGCCGCCTCGGTCGCGCCAACCGGATCATCTTCGCGGGCCCGCTTGGTGCTGGCTCCGATTCGGCCCTACAAGCAGATTGTCAGGGAGATGCGCTTGGCGGCCGGCATGTCCCAGGAGGATCTCGCCGAGACGCGTCTCAGCTGATACGGAACTATGTCGGGCTGTTGGAGCGCGGCGAGAAGCCGCCTTCTATTTGGGACGATCGAATCGTTGGCCCGAGCTCTCGACCTGGCTCCGCACGACTTGATCTCGAAAGCCGAGGCTCGGGCGAGCCGGGGCTAGCAACCGTAAGCACCGCCGAATAGTCGTGTCGCCCAAAAACAAACCGGGAAGACGTCTTGCGACAATCTCCCCGGGTGAGCTACACCAGTCTCTCGACTGGGCGCTCGCATCAGCGGGACGAAGCCTACGTCATGACTTGACATGTCCGCAACTTATCCGCAAGATTTCCGCCGCTAGGGTTCCCTCATACGACATCTTGTGCAAAAGTCGTACTGGTAGCCCCATCCAGCGCGGCAACTAAAAGTTGCCGCTTGTTTTGGTGTTCCCTTTGAAGTAGGATCTCCGCAGCCGTCCGCCTGGGGGGCTACGGGGGCGCTCGCATCAGCACCGGTCGCCGCCGGGGAAGGCCACCTTCCCCCCTCCCACGTTCAAGGAGGTATCCGCATGACCGGGCTGAGCCCCGAGCGCTCGACTGCCGCCCAGGTTCCCCTGGTGGGGGTCGGCCCCCCTCCCGGCATCCAGGTCTTGCCGGGAGTCCAGGGCGCAATGACCGCCTCTCCGGGTGACCCGGTTGTCATCAAGTTCTTCACCGATGTGAACGCGAACACCAGCCGACAGCTGATGCAGGTCCTGGACAGCTGCATCGTGGCCGGGGTGACGGACCTCACCCTGCTGATTTCCACGACTGGTGGGACCGTCCACGACGGGGTCACGCTCTACAACTTCATCCGCGGCCTCGAGGCGCAGGTCACAACCCACAACTTCGGGTCAGTGGACTCGATCGGAGTCCCGATCTTCGCGGCCGGCAAGACGCGGCTGAGCGTCCCCCAAGCGCGCTTCCTGATTCACCGGGTCGGAACCACGTTCCTGGCGCCGGCCGGACAGGTGCAGGTGAGCGAGGCGCAGCTGACCCAGACCCTGAAGTCCCTCTTGGCCGACGAGCAGAACATCGCCAAGATCATCTCCGCGAACAGCCACCGGACCGTGTCCCAGGTCCTGGCGACGATGAAGGCCCAGCCGACCTTGTTCCCCGAGCAGATGAAGAAGTGGGGCCTGGTCCACAGCATCGAGGACGTCTCGATACCGATCGGTGCCCGCCTCTTCACGATCCAGTAGGCCCGCCGCCAGGGCCGCGGCGCCCTGGCGGTGAGCTCTTCCTCTTGTCGTTAGCTTTCCAGCAGAAAGGAGCTTTGATGAACGCGTACGTCCGCGTCCCCACCCCGGACAAGGGCTACCAGACCTTCACCATCCCCGATGTCGCCGATGTCGAGCTCGCCGGCGAGGTCGCCGTCATCAAGGGGCACGACAAGGCTGGTCGCACCGTGGTGCGTGGTGCCGTCCGCCTGTCAGACCATTCGTCGATCTTCGTCGGCGACGACTTCCCCCAGATCACCCGAGCGTAGCCTGGCGACGCGGATCAGTTTGTGGCCGCGGGATACCGATCCACGAGCTGGTCCGCGAAGGTAGTGAACATGTCCGCCAGGCCGGCGTCTTGGAACTCGATCACGTTCTCCGCGTTCATCTCCCCCGAGTGGCAGAGGTTGTAGCTGCCACAAAACACACAGTCGTCCGCCACTACGAACTTCGCGTGCATGACGTCATGGACCGTCTCCTTGACCCGTTCTGCGGCCATTCGCTGGTAGTGAGCGCGCATGGGTATGTGGCACGCCGGGTGCGCTCCGACTGCGAGAGCACACCCATCGGGTCAAGGTCGCGGCAAGTCAGGCAGTGACGTGGGTGAGCAGATCCTCGGCGCGGGGATCGGGCTGCGCCTCGGCCCAGTCCGCCGCCTCCGCGGCCTGCCCGTCGCACTCCGCGCGCACATGGCCCGCGTCCGCCGAGCTGAGCCATCCGCGCGCGGCCAGCCAGGCCTCGAAGCGCACCAGCGGATCGTGCCCTGCGGCTTCCTCCACCTCTTCCGGCGTCCGGTACTTGTCCTGGTTGTCCTCCGAGGTGTGTGCGTTGATGCGCCAGATGCGGGCCTCGATCAGCGTCGGACCCGAGCCGGCTCGGGCTCGCGCCACGGCCTCCCGGCACGCCGCATAGCAGGCGGGCACGTCGGTCCCGTCGACCACCACGCCCGGTATCCCGTACCCCGCCGCCTTGGCCGAGAGGTCGGGGTTGCCGCTTTGCAGACGCAGCGGCACCGAGATCGCGTACCCGTTGTTCTCGCAGACGAACACCACGGGCAGGTGGTGGATGCCGGCGAAGTTGAGGGCCTCGTGGAAGTCGCCCTTGGACGTCGAACCATCGCCGAACGTGCACAGCACCACACCCCCGTCGCCGCGCACCTTGGCCGCGTAGGCGATGCCCGCCGCCTTGGGGATCCAGGCCGCGACCACCTGGGACACGGGGGCAATGCGCAGGTGCGAGGAGCCGAAGCACCCGCCCGGGATGTTGCGGCCGCCGGTCAAGGGGTCCCCCGCCTTGGCGAACACCGCCAGCATCCACTCCCGCGGTGTCAGCCCGCGGGCGACGGCGTTGCCAAGCCCGCGGTAGTGGGGGACCAACCAGTCGTGGGGCCCGTCGAGGGCCGCGGTGGAGGCGACCTGGATGCCCTCGTGACCGCGGGCCGAGCCTACGAAGGGCGCGCGGCCCTGGCGCACCAGCATGTGCATGCGGTTGTCGAGCGCCTTGGCCGTGCACATCCAGCGGTGGATGCGCAGGTACGCCTCTAGCTGACTGTCGGTCTCGACTCGCCCGACCCCTGCTCGCTGACCGGCGCCATCACCACCAGCACCCCGTAGTGGAGCGTGGCCTTCGCCCGCTGCGGATCCACCCGGCGCGGCAGCTCCAGGTCGAGGCGCCAGGTGCCCACCGTCCAGTCGCGCCGGTGGTAGTGCTGCTCGTCCTGCGGGTACTTGTTCTCGGCCGTCACCCGCAGCCGGTCCGGCGTGACGATGACCTCGGTGTGCGCCGCGTGCGCTCCCGGGATGGGCACCGCCACGCTGAGCTGGCCGCTGCCCTCGTAGACGTTGGCCGGCGGCGCCGTGGCTTCCACGCTCACGCCCTCCATTAGAACCCTTCCGACTCGCCGCTGAGCGCGGCCGCCAGCTCCACCACGTCCTCGGCCGAAACGCCGAGACCCTCCAGGTGGCGGTAGTAGCGCGCCTGGAAGTCGGCGAAATCTGACCGCTCGGCGCGCTCCTCACGCACCCGCTTGACCTCGTTCATGACCTTGCCCACCAGCTCGCCGTCGTAGCGCACCCCCGCAACGCGCAGCGCGTGCTCGATCACCAGCGCGCCCGAGTGCTTGCCGTAGACGTACTCGATCTCGGCGCCCAGGTCGGCGGGCGGGATGAACTGGTAGATGGAGGGATGGATCAGCATGCCCGCGGTGTGGATGCCGGATTCGTGCCGGAACACGTTGAGGCCGATCCCCGGTTCGGTGGGCTGCACCGGGATCCCGCTGAAGCGCTCCAGGCGCCGCGCCAGGTCCCGCATACGTTCGTAGCGGAAGCCCGGGATGTCGATGCCGAACAGGTATTTGAGCTGCAGCAGCACCTGGTGCATGGGCGCGTTGCCGGTGCGCTCGCCGATGCCGTTGAGCGAGGTCGTGAAGACCTCCGCCCCGCTCCCCAGCGCCACGACCGTGTTCCAGGCGCCGATGCCCAGGTCGTTGTGGAAGTGCACCACCAGGGGCGCGTCGGGGGCCGCCGCCTTGATCAGCGGGATGTACTCGCGCACCGCGTACGGCGAGTAGCAGCCGACGGTGTCCGGAGTCGAGGGCCGGGTGCCGCCGGCGGCCATGCCCTCGCGATGGATGCGCGCGATGTAGTCGGGGTCGGCCCGCGAGCCGTCCTCGCCGCCGAACTCGACCTCCTGCGCGCCCTGCTCGCGGGCGTAGGCGATGGCCTCGCACATCATGCGCAGGTTGGCGTCGCGGTAGAAGTCGAGCGGGAGCTCCAGCCACTCGGAGGCGGGGATGCCCTCGCGCGCCAGCAGCGAGCGGCCGAGCTTGTACTTGACGTGGAGGTCGGAGGCGCTGGTGAAGACGAAGTAGGTGACCTCGTCGCGCCGGTAGCCCAGCTCGTCGATCGCCCGCATGGTGGCGTCGATGTCGCCGCGCGTGCTCCGCATCATGCAGAGCACCTCCAGGTCCTCGCGGATCTCGCCCCGCTTGCGACCCTCCAGGATGAGCTTCAACGTCTCCCGCTCCGACTCCGAGACGGCGGGGAAGCCGACGTCCATGATGTGGACGCCGATCGCCGAGAGCTCCTTGGCGAGCTCGTACTTGACGCGAGGGCTGAAGGCGACGCCTGGCATCTGCTCGCCGTCGCGCAGGGTGTCGTCGTAGACCTTGATGCGGTCGGCGGGCGGGAACTTCAGGTCGTGGGAGAAACGCGCGGGATCGCGGGCGAGCTCCTCTAGAGGTTCCTGAAGCTCGACCGGACCGTTGTCAGGCATGCGCCTTCTGGCGCCGCTCCTTCAGCTGCTTGCGCACCCAGGGCACCAGGCCGCCCATCTTGATCAGCTCGTTCATGAAGTCCGGGAAGGCGTCGCACTTGTACTCGTCGCCCTGCGTGAAGTTGCGGATCACGCCCGCGTCGAGGTCGATCTCCAGCTCGTCCCCCTCCTTGACCGCCTCGGCCGCCTGCGGCGACTGCAGGATCGGAAAGCCGATGTTGATCGAGTTGCGAAAGAAGATCCGGGCGAAGGAGTCGGCGACCACCACGCTGATGCCGGAGCCCCGGATGGCGATGGGCGCGATCTCGCGCGACGACCCGCAGCCGAAGTTGGGGCCCGCCACCAGGATGTCGCCGGCGCTGATCTTCTGCGACCAGCCGCCGTCGTTGCCGGGCACGCCCTCCATGGCGTGCTCGCCCAGCTTCTTCTCGTCCAGGGAGTAGATCGCGTACTTGGCCGGGATGATCTGGTCGGTGTCGACGTTGGCGCCGAAGGTCCACGCCCTGCCGCGCAAAACCGCCTTCATACGGCCACCAGCTCCCTGCCCACGACCTCCTTGGGGTGGATGATCTCGCCCGCCACCGCCGAGGCCGCCGCCACCACCGGGTTCGAGAGGTAGACCTGCGCCGTGGGGTCGCCCATGCGGCCCGGGAAGTTGCGGTTGGAGGTCGAGAGGCAGACCTCGCCCGCCCCCACCACGCCCATGTGGCCGCCCAGGCAAGCGCCGCAGGTGGCCACCGTCCAGCCGGCCCCGGCGTCCATGAAGATCCCGATCAGCCCTTCCCGCTCGGCCTCCCGCGCCACCTGGGCCGAGGAGGGGGTGATGATCAGCCGCACCCAGGGCGCCACGTGACGGCCCTTGAGCACCGCGGCGGCGCGCCGCAGGTCGCCGATCTTGCTGTTGGTGCAGGACCCGATGAAGACCTGGTCCAGCCGGGTTCCGGCCACCTCGTCGATGGGTGCGGTGTGGTCGGGGGACATCGGCTTGGCGAGCGTGATGGGGACCGCCGCGGCGTCGAACTCGAACGTCCTCTCGTACTCGGCGTCGGGGTCGGAGGCGACCGGGGTGTAGCCGCGCTGGGCCCGGCCGTCCAGGAACTCGCGGGTGATCTTGTCGAAGCCGATGATCCCGTTCTTGGCGCCCGCCTCGATGGCCATGTTGGTCATCGTCAGGCGGCCCTCCATGTCGATGCGGGCGATCGCCTCCCCGGTGTGCTCCATGGCCTTGGAGCGGGCGCCGTCGACGCCGATCTGGCCGATCACGTGCAGGATCAGGTCCTTCGCCTCCACCCACTCCGCGAGCTGGTTGTGATAGACGAAGCGGAGCGACTCGGGAACCCGGAACCAGAGCTCGCCCAGCGCCATCACGCAGGCCAGGTCGGTGGAGCCGATGCCGGTCGCGAAGTTGTTGAGCGCGCCATAGGTGCAGCTGTGGGAGTCGGCGCCGACCACCAGCTCGCCCGGCAGCACCAGCCCGCGCTCGGGCAGCACGGTGTGACAGATGCCCCCCTGGCCGACCTCGAAGTACCACTTGACGCCCATCTCGCGCGCGAACTCGCGCGTCATCTTGCCGAGGCCCGCGCTGGCGATGTCCTTGGCGGGCTGGAAGTGGTCCTGCACCACCGCCATCCGGTCCACGTCCCAGACCTTCTGGGCTCCCATCTGCTCGCGCATGATCTTGCCCGCGGGTGGGATGGTGAGGTCGTGGCCCATCGCGAAGTCGACCTTGCCCAGCACCAGGTCGCCGGGGCGGACAGCGTCCCGCCCGCTGGCGCGGGCCAGGATCTTCTCGCTCATCGTCATGCCCACTCTCGTCAATCTCCCAGGTACCGCACGACCGCGTCACCGGCCTCCGAGGTGCTCAGCGACCCGCCCACGTCGCGGGTGCACTCGCCGCGGCGGAGGGCCGTTGCGACCGCGTTCTCAATCCTCTTCGCAGCCTCGCCGAAGCCGAGGTGCTCGACCATCATAGACCCGCTCAAAATCGCTCCCACCGGGTTCACCACGCCCTGGCCGGCGAGGCTGGGAGCGCTCCCGTGGACGGGCTCGAAGAGGCCCTGCCCGGTGTCCGGGTTGAGGTTGCCGGAAGGCGCCACGCCCATGCCGCCGATCAGCTGCGCGGTGAGGTCGGAGAGGATGTCGCCGAAGAGGTTGCCGGTGACCACGACCTCGAACTGCGTGGGGTCCCGCACCAGCTCCATGGCCGCCGCGTCGACATAGAGATGGCGCGCCTCGATCTCGGGATGACGCGCCCGCGCGGCTTTGAAGGTGTCCTGCCAGAGACCGCCCGCGTGCTGCATGGCGTTCGACTTGTCGACCATGCAGAGCTCGCGCCCGGCCAGGGTGAACGCGTACTCGAGGATCCGGGAGACGCCCTTGGCGGTGTTGACGTCCTCCTGCACCGCCAGCTCGTCCGGCGTGCCGCGCTTGAAGCGCCCGCCCATGCCCACGTACAGGCCCTCGGTGTTCTCGCGCACCACCACCAGGTCGACCTGGCGCCGGGCCTCGTCGCGGAGGGGTGAGAGCCGGTCGTCGTAGAGGCGAGCCGGGCGCAGGTTGACGTAGAGGTCGAGCTCGAAGCGCAGGCGCAGCAGTACCTGGGCCGCGTAGCCGACGTCGTGGACGCGGGGATCGCCGATGGCGCCGAAGAGGATGGCATCGGCCCCCCGGAGCTGCTCGAAGACGGCATCCGAGAGCGCGGGCTCGCCGCGCAGCACCGGCTCGGCCCCGACCTCGAACTCCTCGAAGGCGAGCTCCTCGTCCAGGCCCGCCGCGCGCAGGACCTTGATCGCCTCCGGCACCACCTCGCGGCCGGCGCCGTCGCCGGGCAGGACCGCGACCTTCTTCACGCTCACGACAGCAAGCGTACGGGCATCCCGAGGAAGCGGCCGTAGCGCCCGGCGGCGGCTTCCAGGGCTTCCCGCTCGGGGGCCGTCAACGGCTGCGGAAGGTTCATCTCGGCGACGACCTCGCCTTTGGCGAGAGTTCGCCGCCAGCCTCCGCGAACCTGGCCGTCAATGATCAAGACGTTGGCGAGGACACTGCTGAGCGGGATCCGCGTGCGATCGAAGATCGCGTCGTGGTCGCGGTAGGCGACCGTGTACTCGTCATAGTTGGGCAGCAGGTGCGCCACGTTCAGGGTCGCCGCCGGCGGCTTGGAGCTCGGCGCCAGCCAGTGCGGCTGGCCGGCGATCACCTCGGAGACCAGGTCGCCATTCACCATCTCTAGGCCCGCGCGCGCGTCCGCGATGGTCAGGCCCGACCACCACGCGAAGTCCTTCAGCTGCGCCGGGCCGTGGCTGGTGAAGTAGCGCCGCACCAGCTCCGCCAGCGCCTGTTCGCGCGTCAGCGTCCGGGCTCGCGGCGCCCGCTCCTCGAGCAAGGCGTAGGTGAATTGTCTGCCGCGCCGCGGCCCGCTGCAGATGACGGCGTCCAGCTCGGCGCGCATCACCAGGAACGCGAGCCGCAGCTCGGACGTGGCGATGCCCGCACCCTGGAGAACGCCGGCCAGCTCTTTGCGCGTGAGGTGCGCGCCGCCCTTGAGAGCCGCGCCCAGCACGGCGTTGCCGCGTGAAAAGACCGCGGCGTCCAGCTCCTGCAGCCGGTTGTAGTTGGCCATCTTCTGGCTCACTCGCGGCCCCGTCAGGTCGAGCAGCCAGCGGATGTCCTCCGGCGCCACGAAGTGCCAGGTCGGCCGCAGCACGTGGGTGCGCAGCAGCTTGCCGGCATTGAAGTCGCGGTCCAGGTCGGCGTCGGTGACCTCGCCCAGGCGCTGGGCCAGCGCCCACTTGGCGCCCGCATAGTCCTGTGCCTGCACCGCTCCCAGCGTGTGCACAGCCTGGCGGGCGCTGGTGAAGGGAGGGCCGGCCAGGCGTTGGTTGCGGAGCCGTGCCTGGGGGACGTTCAGGCGGGCGCCGTCTCCACCGCCGGCGCCTGCCGGAGCTTGAAGCGCTGGATCTTGCCGGTCGCGGTCTTGGGCAGCGACTCGACGAACTTGAAGTCGCGCGGGCACTTGAAGTGCGCCAATCGGGAGCGCACGTACTCGCGCAGCTCGACCTCCAGCTCCACGGTGTCGCCGTGGCCCGCCTGCAGCACCACGTAGGCCTCGGGGCGGATCAGGCGCTGCTCGTCGACGATGCCGACCACGGCGCACTCCAGCACCGCGTCATGGCTGTTGATGACCGCTTCCACCTCGGTCGGGCTGACCCAGATCGCGCCCACCTTGAGCATGTCGTCCGCGCGTCCCTGGTAGGTGAGGTGGCCGTCCGCCGCGCGCACGTACTTGTCGCCCGTGCTGATCCACTCGCCGAGGATCGTCTGCTTGCTGCGCTCGTGCTGGTTCCAGTAGTAGGCGGAGATGGAGTCGCCCTTGACCATCAGCGTGCCCAGCTCGCCGTCCGGCAGCGCGTTCCCTTCCTCGTCCACGACCTTGACCTCGTAGCCGGGCACCACGGTGCCGCTGGAGTCCGGCCGGATGTCGCCGGGGCGGTTGGAGATGAAGATGTGGCAGATCTCGGTTGACCCGATCCCGTCCAGGATGTCGACGCCCGTCCGGTGCTTCCAGCGCTCGAGGATGGAGCCGCTCAGCGGCTCGCCGGCGCTGACGCAGGCGCGCACGGAACGGAAGTCCGCCTGCTCCCAGAGCTCCGGGTCGGCGGCCAGCGTGGCGGCGTAGCTGGTGGGAACCGAGAAGTAGAGCGTGGGCCGGAAATGACGCACCAGGGGCAGCAGCGTCCCCGGCGCGGGCGGGCCCGCCAGTAATACGGCGGTTGCGCCCACGCCGAAGGGAAAGTAGAGCGCGTTGCCGAGGCCATACGCGAAATAGAGCTTGGCCACGCTGAAGGTGAGGTCGTCCTCGGTCATGTTGAGGACCTGCTTGGCGTAGCTCTCGGTGCAGCAGCGCATGTCGTGCTGCAGGTGCACGGCGCCCTTTGGAAAGCCGGTCGTCCCCGAGCTGTAGAGCCAGAAGCACATGTCGTCGCGGCCGGTCTCGGCCGCGCTCAGCTGCGCGCGTGCCGCGCCCACCAGCTCGGCGTAGGACTGCTCGCCCGGGCCGGCTTCGCCGATCACCACCAGGTGCCGCAGGAAGCGCAGCTCGCCGCGCACCTGCCGGAAGGCGTCGGCGAGGGGAGCGCTGACCAGCGCCACCTTGGCCCGGGAGTCGTTGAGGAAGTAGGCGTAGTCCTGGGGCTTGAGGTTGGTGTTGACCGGGATCGGGACCGCGCCGGTCTTGATGGTGCCGAAGAAGGCGCTCGCGAACTCGGGGCTGTCAAGCACCGCCATCAGGACCCGGTTCTCCATCTCCACGCCCAGCTCACGGATGGCGTTGCCCCAGCGATCGGCCTCCTCGGCCACCTCGCCGTAGGTGCGGTCCCCGTCCTGGGTCCGGATCGCCACCTTGCCCGCCCGGCCCGCCTCCAGGTTGCCGTCCAGGAAGTCGCTGGCGGCGTTGTAGCGGTCGGGCAACTCGACCATCGGTGCGAGTCTACTTGCGCGGTTCCAGCGCGATTAGCTGAATCTTGCGCCGGGTCCGCTCCTGGTAGGAGCGGTAGGGCGGCCAGGCCGCGACCGCCTTGCGCCACAGCCGGGCCCGCTCCTCGCCGCGTGTGAAGCGCGCACGCACCGGCCAGCGCAAAGTGCCGACCTGGATCTCGGCGTCGGGGTCGGCGCGCAGGTTGAGCACCCAGGCCGGCGGCGTGTCGCTGCCGCCCTTGGAACCGATCACCACCGGCCGGCCGGCGTCGGTGACATAAAGCAGCGCCGCCGTGCGCTGTCGGCCAGTCTTGCGGCCTTTGGTGCGCAAGAGGAGCAGCTGGATGGGTCCGATCTGGGAGCCGAGGCGGCCGTCGGTGCGCACGTAGACGGCCTCGATGACCGAGAGCAGCCGCAGCCCCGCCGCGATCTCCCACTCCTTCACCATCCCACGAAATCTGCGATTTCGCGGGGGCCCCGGTTTGGGGAGCAGCCGCACTAGGGATGCCTCCGCCGGATGCCGATGAGCGCCGCTCCGGCGACCAGCGCCGAGACCAGGAGCAGGAGTATCGGGTAGGTCAGCCCGGACCCTCTGGCCGGAGTCACCGGGCTGGACGCCGGCGCCGGCGACTCGCTGGGAGCCGGCGCGGGGGCCAGCCGGGTCAGGTTGCTGTTGCCCTCGGCGAACGCCAGCCCGGAGATCTCCTCCTCGTGAGGGCCGTGGTAGCGCAGGACCAGTAGCCCCTGGTTGATGTCGGCCACGTACACCAGTCCGTTCTGCACGATCGGATAGCTCCAGGTCAAGGTCGCGGTCGAGCCCAGCGCGGGGTCGCCGGCCCGGGCCTGGGCGCCGCTCGGCCGCAGCTCGGTGAGCGCCGCCGGATGGGCTGCATCCGAGATGTCGAAGACCTGGAGGCCGCCGCTGTACCAGGTGACCAGGGCAAGGTTCGTGGTCAGCGTGGGGTTGTGGCTGGTCCAGGTCCCGGGCGCGGCGCCCGGACAGCGGCCGGGATCGTTCTCGGGGATGGCCAGGGTGGCGGTGGCTCGCGGGTGGGCGGGGTCGGAGACGTCGACCAGGTGCGCGGGCCCGAATGGGCACCCGGCGCCGCCCGGCGCGGGGTACCGCTCGTCCGTGGTGAGCACCAGCCGGCGCCCCGGCACGGGCACCGCGCTGTGGACGTTGCCCGGGGGCGTCCGGAAGGCGTCGGGGGCGGCGGTGAGCAGGTGGATCTGCGGGCTGGCGGCCGCGTCCGCGAGCTCGGAGGTGTCGGCCAGGAACAGGCCGCCGGTCCAGTCCGAGAGGTAGGCGCGGCGCCCGTCGGGATCGAGCGCGATCGAGTGCAGGGCTCCCGGGAGGCCCGGTCCGGTCGCCAGCAGCCGGGGAGCCGCCGGGTCGGAGGCGTCGATCACCTGGAGGTCGCCGGCCGCGAGGCTGAACATCGTCACGAAGATCAGCACCCGCCCGGCGTGCACCGGGTCCCGCCAGAGGTACATCTCGTGGGGCGCGCGGCTCCCGAACCCGTAGCTGCCCACCGCGGCCGGCCGCCGGCAGTCGTCCGCCCAGCGGTAGAAGTCGAGCCGGTTGGCTCCGCCCGCGCTGAGCGCGTAGTCGAGCACGACCAGCCACCTGCCGTCCGGGTAGGCGCGCACCTCGCGGGGGGTGGTGGCGGCGCGGGCCGGGAGCTCGCCGGCCGGGGCGGGACGCGCCGGCTCGGAGATGTCCACCACCGCCACCGGTCCCGCGCCCCGGCTGCCGACGTACGCGCAGCTGCCGGCCAGCGCCAGGCCGGCGTTCAGGCCGCGGCCGCCCAGGTCGCTCTGGCCGACCACGTCGAGGCCCGGGGCGGCGGCCCTCGCCGGGGTCATGGGCAGCGCGGCGGCCAGCACGGCCACGGCCGCCGCGGCGCTAAGCCGACTCTTCCAATATGGCTGCGAAATCGGCCTCCCGGATCTCGCCCACGAAGGCATGGTGCGCCGTGGTCGGCAGCTCCACGGCGCGCTCGTAGACGAAGGCGTAGACGTTGTCGACGGTCCAATCCCCGTATCCCTTGAGAGCGAGCGCTCGCCGCAGATCGGGGTCTTCGGCGCCCCGGTCGAAGAGCTCGCGGGCCTGAGCGTAAAGCGCCTTCAGGATCTCGGCCTGCATGGACAGGTCGGCGATGGTCTCCTTGTCGCCCTCCTCTTCGACCAGATCGGCGATCTGGAGGTCCAGGTCCAGGATCTCCTTCTGGTACTCGTCCACGCCTCAAGCGTAGGCTCGCAGGGCATGTGCCATCCCGAGATTCCCGCCGGCCAACCCGTGCCCGTGGTCAGGGCCCGGGAGGTAACCCTCACCGTGTCCAACGGCGAGTCGATGACCGCCATGCTGGCCGAGCCCGACGGCCGGCCGCGCGGCGCCGTGCTGGTGATCAACGACGTCTTCGGACGGTCACCTTTCTACGAGAACCTGGCCCGGCGCCTGGCGGCGGCCGGCTTCACGGCCCTCGACCCCGAGTACTTCTTCCGCCAGGGCCCGCTCGCCGAGCAGACCCGCGAGGCGGCGTTCGAGCGGCGCAGCCACCTCGACCCGGCGCGAGCGGTGGCCGATCTCGACGCCACGCTGGACTGGCTCCGGGACACCACCGGCTTCGAGCGCCTGGGCAGCGTCGGCTTCTGCATGGGCGGGACCTTCGTGCTCCAGCTGGCAGCCCGGCGCCAGGACCTGGCCTCGGTGTGCTTCTACGGGTTTCCCGGGCAGCTGAGTGAGGAGGATCGCTCGGCCGTGAACGGACCTCTGGTGGGCTTCTGGGGCGACCAGGACGCCGGCGTGGGGATGGACAACGTCGAGCGGCTGCGCGAGGAGCTGGAGGCACGGGGCGTCGAGCATCAGTTCACGGTGTATCCGGGCCTCGGCCACGGGTTCATGAAGGCCTCGGGCCTGGAGCCCGGCGGCGAAGGCTACGACCAGGCCTGCGAGGCCTGGACCCGCACCCTCGACTTCTACCGGCAGAAGCTGACCGCTGCGCCCGTCCGCGGCTGACCTCGTCCCCCTCCCCCTCGCTTCGCGAGGGACCTCCCCGCCGAGCGGGGAGGAGTCGCCTTTTCTAGTGGATCAGGTAGTTCGAGGCGACCATGCCCGCGATCAGGATGGCGATGATGTTGACCACCTTGATCATGGGGTTGATGGCCGGGCCCGCGGTGTCCTTGTAGGGGTCGCCCACGGTGTCGCCGGTGACGGCGGCCTTGTGCGCCTCCGACCCCTTGCCCCCCAGGTTGCCTTCCTCGATGTACTTCTTGGCGTTGTCCCAGGCGGCCCCGCCGGAGGTCATGAAGAGGGCCACGAAGAGGCCCGTGATGATCGCCCCCATCAGCATCCCGCCCAGCGCCTTGGGGCCGAGGATGAAGCCGACCGCCAGGGGCGCGATCACCGGGATGGCCCCGGGCAGGATCATCTCCCTCTGCGCGGCCGCGGTCACGATCCGGACCGCCGGCCCGTACTCGGGCTTGGCGGTGCCCTCCATGATCCCCGGGATCTCCCGGAACTGGCGGCGCACCTCCTCGACCACCAGGCCTCCGGCGCGCCCGACCGCGAGGATGGCCAGCGAGCCGAAGAGGAAGGGCAGGATGCCGCCCAGGAAGATGCCCGCGATCACCCGGGGGTCGCTGAGATCGAACGTGGTGTGGTGACCGGCCTTGTCCAGCTCCTGGGTGTAGGAGGCGAACAGCACCAGCGCGGCCAGCCCGGCCGAGCCGATGGCGTAGCCCTTGGTGGTGGCCTTGGTGGTGTTGCCCACCGCGTCCAGGCGGTCGGTGATGGTCCGGATCTCTTCCGGCAGGTCGGCCATCTCGGCGATGCCGCCGGCGTTGTCGGTGATCGGTCCGTAGGCGTCGATGGCCACCACGATCCCGGTCATCGAGAGCAGGGCCACGGCCGCGATGGCGATGCCGTAGAGACCGCCCAGGCTGTAGCTGATCAGGATGCCGATGGCGATCGTGATCACCGGCAGCGCGGTCGCCATCATCCCGATCGCCGAGCCCGCGATGATGTTGGTCGCGTGCCCCGTCTCCGAGGCCCTCGCGATCAGGTGCACCGGCCGGTAGCGGGTCTCGGTGAAGTACTCGGTGATGCCCACGATCAGGATCGTGATCACGATGCCGACCACCCCCGCCCAGAAAAGGTTGTGGGGGTCGCTTACGCCCGAGTTCTCTGTCAACCAACCGGCCCCGATGAAGGCGTTGGTCACGAACCAGAAGCCGGCCAGGGCGATCACGGCCGCCAGGATCAGGCCCACATAGAGCCCGCCCATGATCCAGCGCGGCCAGTAGACCCGCACCGCCAGCGCGCCCGCCACCGAGCCCACGATGGAGACCGCGCCCAGGGTGAGCGGGTAGACCACCCACCCGACCTGGTTCTTGAAGAGCAGCGACCCCAGGAGCATGGCGGCGACCATGGTCACCGCGTAGGTCTCGAAGAGGTCGGCGGCCATGCCCGCGCAGTCGCCCACGTTGTCGCCCACGTTGTCGGCGATCACGGCCGGGTTGCGGGGATCGTCCTCCGGGATCCCGGCCTCCACCTTGCCGACCAGGTCGGCGCCCACGTCCGCGGCCTTGGTGTAGATGCCGCCGCCCAGGCGGGCGAACACGGAGACCAGCGAGGCGCCGAAGCCGAGCCCGACCAGCGCATCCAGGTTGTGGGTGAAGAAGTAGGCGACCGAGACACCGAGCAGGCCCAGGCCGACCACCATGAAGCCGGTCACCGCGCCGCCCCGGAAGGCGATCGACATCGCCTTGTTGAGCCCGCCGCGCGCCGCCTCGGCGGTGCGCAGGTTGGTGCGCACGGAGACGTTCATGCCCACGTACCCGGCGGCGGCCGAGAGGGCGGCGCCGACCACGTAAAGCACCGCCGTCACCCAGCCGAGCGCGACGCCCAGGATCACCGCGATGATCACGCCGATGATCGCGATCACCATGTACTGCCGGTTCAGATAGGCGGACGCACCCTCCTGGATGGCCGCGGCGATCTCGATCATCCGCTGGTTGCCGCGCGGCTGGCGCAGCACCAGCACGGTCAGCGCCGCCGCAAAGACCACCGCCACGGCGCCGCCGACGATGGCGTACAGGACGACGTTATCCATAACCTTCCACTCTCTCCGTCACTCGCTCTTCGTCAGGGCCATAGGGGACTCATGGGCTCGGCGAAGCGCCCGCACGAACCGGTGGCGTGACCAGATTCCGGTCGAAATCGTCAATCGGGACGCTGGAGATCACATAGACCCGGCCGTCGCCGGACTTGGCGGCGTAGTAGCCGGAGGCGTCGAAGTTCTCCTTGCCGACCGTAAGGGTATATGAGGCGCCGGACGTGACGCGGCACGTCACGGTCAGCCGCGGGTTGTCGAGCCCGTAGGCGGAGGGGGCGTCCGGGTTCTGGAGGGCGTTGAGGGCCGCGACCGAGTGCAGGTCTTCCACCAACGAGCGAGCCAGGTCCTGGTCGGCCGGGGCCGCGAACGGCTTCACCAGCACCCAGAGGTCGCGGTCGCTGGGCCGGGCGACCTCGACCTGCTTGCCGGCCGCGCCGGCCACCAGCAGGTCGAGCGCGTTGGTCACGTCGCAAGGAAAGAGCGGGGGGGCCTCGGGGGCCGGCCGCGGCCTCGACGCGTAGGCGTAGACCCCGAGTGCGATCAGGACGGCCAGGAGCAGGAGCCCGCCCTTCCAGCTGACGATGCGCAGGGCTGCTACACCGGGCTGTAAGAGGCCCGCCGGCGGGTCCAGACCAGCACGCCGATGATCAGCACCAGCAGGGGGACCGGGACCAGGGTGATGCCTGCGATCACGAAGACGTCCTGGGTGGTCAGGAAGAGGGGGAGCGCGGTCTGCGGCTTGGCGGGCAGCTTGATCAGCTCGTCGTTGCCGGCCAGCCAGTCGAACGAGCCCAGCAGCAGCTGGATGTTGTAGCCGGGGGCGTTGGGGGGCAGGGTTCGGTTCTCGGCGAAGGCGGAGGTCCCCACCAGCACCACCCGCATCTTCTGGTCGCCGGAGACCTTCTCCAGCGTCGCCATCATCGTGAAGGGACCAGGGAGGTCGCCGCTCTCCCGGTTGAGGTCGTCGCGCGGATCGACGATCTCGTACGACGCGTTCGTGGTCTGGGCGATCTGGATGACCAGGACCGCCGTCGCGCCCTGGCCGGAGATCGAGGTCGGCTGGGGGAAGAAGGTGAAGCGGTTGTTGAGGTCGGCGGTGATCGGCGATCCGCCGTACTCGGAGACCAGGGGGGTCGTGCGGTCGTTGCTCGAGGTGTGAGCGGGATCGGTGTCCTGGACCAGGCCGCCGCCGAACGAGACCTGGTAGGGCTGGAGCAGCGAGTTGGCCGCATCCTGGACCGGCTTGTCGAGCCAGGGGTCGACCGCAAAGAGCAGGCGGCCACCGCCATTGAGGTAGGCCTGGATGGCCTTGACCGAGGGGTCCGGGAGCGCGCGCTGGAGTCCTACGACGGCCACCACGTCGCAGTCCGCGGGAATCGTCGCGGACTGGCTGAGCACGATCTCCCGGGTCTTGAAGTTGTCGTTGGCCAGCTGCGCGGCAGCCCCGGAGTAGCCGAAGAGCTGGGTCTCTTTGAGATCCCGCTGGCCCTCCCCCGCCGCCCAGCAGATCAGCGGCGTCCGGGTCGACTCCAGCTTCAGGATGGCGCCGGTGATGTCGGCCTCGGTCTGGGAGCCCAGGGGCAGCACGATCGCCGGCTTGCTCTTGTACTGGACCGTCAGGCTGCCCCCGATGGTCACGCCCAGGCGCTTGGCCGTCGCCTGGTTGCGGTCGGGGTCGAGGAACTCGACCTTCACGTGGGGCGACGCCTTCTGGTACTCGCCCAGGAGCGCGGCGTCGTCGCGGCGCTCGGCCGTGTTGGTGCCAGGGCGGAAGAACCCGGTGACCTGGACGTCGGCGTTCAGCTGCCCGAGCACGGCCAGGGACTTCGGCGAAAGGCTGAAGAGCTGGCCGCGCGTGAGGTCCCACGACTGCCCGCCGGTCGACGCCACCACGTTGGCCATGACCAGGATGCCGATCACGACCGCGCTGACGAGCAAGGAGAGAGTCCCGAATCGGACCTGGCGGCGGCGGGCCACGTCGAGCACCGCTCGCGGCGAGAGCAGCCCGTAGCAGATGACCAGCGCCACGCCCGCGATGAGGGCGAAGGAGACGGCGCTGCTCACCTCCAGCTGGGCCAGGAAGAGCCCGAGCGCGGCGAACAGCAGGACCACGCCGGCGACCAGGCAGAAGACGGCTGCCCAGCGCTCCAGATTTTTCACCTCAGGCTCCCGGGGTCCCCGCAAAATCGCAGATTTTGTGGGGTGGTCACCGCCAGCGCCTCGATTCCAGGACCCGCACGGTGAGGAAGAGCGCCCCCGTGGTGACGGTCAGGAAGTAGACCAGGTCGCGAACCACGATGCGGCCCTGGTTGAAGCTCGCGAAATGGTCGTAGGCGCCGATGTACTGCGCGATGTCGCCGAAGGGCGAGGGCAGGAAGTTCCCCAGCCCGAAGACCCAGACCAGGCTCAGGGTGACCACGAGGCCCACGAAGGCGGCCAGGATCTGGTTCTGGGTCAGACTCGAGCAGAGCAGACCGAGGGCGAGCAGGGCGCCCGCTTCCAGGAGGACCCCGAGGTACCCGGTGAGGGTCGGTCCCAGGTCCAGGTTCCCCACCGAGAGCGAGATGCCCGCCACCGAGATCACCTGGTGGGTCGGCTCGTAGTACATGATCACGCCCGCGAAGAGGAAGAGGAAGGCGGTGATGGCGATGAAGAAGAGCAGCGCGCCCAGCCACTTCCCCAGCACCACCTCCCAATCCCGTAGCGGCGAGGTCAGCAGGAGCTCGAGGGTGCCGGAGCGGCTCTCCTCGGCCAGCAGGCGCATCGTGAAGAAGGGCGCCATGAAGGCGAGCAGGTAGGCGAGGCCGCCATAGACCCGGTCCATGGCCACCGGCGTCCCCGAGAGCACCGCCGGCAGGAAGGCGAACAGGCTGACGATGGGAACCATCAGCGCCGCGATCACGTAGCCGACGGGCGAGATGAAATACGACGAAAGCTCGCGCCCGGCCAGAGCCCCCACCTTCGTGATCCCAGAACGCCAAACCAACTCGTAGAGGTCTCCTCCCCGCTTGGCGGGGAGGTCCCTCTCGCCTGGGGCGAGAGGGGGAGGGGGATGTGGTGGGGCAGTGATGGGGGCCGGAGGCGTCACCGCCCGCGGCCTCCGCACGCGCTTGGGCGGCACAGCCGGAGCGGGCGCCGCGGGTGCCACCGGCTTGCGTCGCGCCCTCGGCCTGGGCTTCGGCCGCTCCTCAGCCAACCGGCGCCTCCTCTGGCAGTTCCGTGGTGGTGAGCTCCAGGAAGATGTCCTCCAGCGTCAGCTCCCGCGACCGCAGCTGGCGCAGGCCGTGCCCGGCGCCCACCACGGCCCGCGCCAGCGCGCCCTGGAGATCCTTGTGGCGCCCGGTGACCACCACCTCCCACGCCCCTTCCGGGGTCGGGTTCACGGTGACCGACTCGACCCCAGCGACCTTCTCGATCGACTTCAGGATCCGGTCCCGATCGCCCACCGCGGTCAGCTCGACCTGGGTCGAGCGGCCTTTGCTCAAGCGGCGCCCCAGGTTGGCGGGGGCGTCGTCGGCGACCAGGAGGCCCTTGTTGATGATCACCACCCGATCGCAGGTGGCGCTGACCTCGGGCAGGATGTGGCTGCTGAGGATCACCGTGTGCCGGCGGCCGAGCTCAACGATCAGGGACCGCGCGTCCCGGGCCTGGCCGGGGTCGAGGCCCCTGGTCGGCTCGTCGAGGATCAGCACCTCGGGCTCGTGGACGACCGCCTGCGCGAGTCCCACCCGCTGGCGGAGGCCGCTCGAGAGCCGCCCCACGATGTCGCGCCGCCGGTCCTGGAGCCCGCAGGCCTCGACCGCATAGCCGATCCGCTCGCGATGGCGGCGCGGATGGACGCCGCGCAGGCGGCACATCAGGCGCAGGTAGTCCTCGACCCGCATCTCGTTGTAGAGCGGCGCCGACTCGGGCAGGTAGCCGATCCGGCGCCGTGCCTCGACCGGGCTGTCGAACACGTCAAAGCCCGCGATCGTGGCCTTCCCCGCAGTCGCCGAAAGGTAACCGGTCAGGATGCGCATGGTGGTTGACTTGCCGGCGCCGTTGGGACCGAGAAAGCCCAGCACCTGGCCCCTGGGAACGGAGAAGGTGATGTCCGCGATCGCGCGCCGCTCGTCGTAGTACTTGGTCAGTCCCTCGACTTCGATCACGCGGAAAACGATTCTAGGTATAACCCTGGCAGTGCCTACAGCGTCCATCGTGGCGGTCGGCGACGAGCTGCTGGCCGGTTTCACCCTCGACACCAACTCGCACTGGCTGGCCGAGCGCCTCCGCCGGCTCGGCTTTCCCCTCCGGCGGATGACCACCGTCAAGGACCGCCAGGGCGACATCGTAGAAGCCCTGCGCCGCGATCTCGACGACCCGGACATCAGCGCCGTGTTCTGCTGCGGGGGTCTGGGCCCCACACCCGACGATCGGACTTTCGCAGCGGTGGCCGCGGCGCTGGAACGCGACCTGGTGATCGAGGACGGGGTGCGGGCGCGCATCGAGCGCCGGGTACGGCGGATGCACGAGGCGGGCCTGATCGATTCCGACGAGCTGACCGAGGGCAACCTGCGCATGGCCCGGATCCCGGCCGGGCCCGCCCAGGTGTTCCGCAACCGGCGCGGGATGGCGCCCGGCCTGCTCTACGAGGTGGGCTCGACCCGGCTCTTCGTGCTGCCGGGGGTGCCGCTGGAGCTGAAGGGGATCTTCACCGAGGAGATCGAGACCGCCCACCTGGCCGGTGGCACTGGTGCCATCGTGCGCGAGCTGCGCTTCCAGTTCGCGGTCGAGGCTCGCTTCTACCCGGTCCTGCGCGAGCTCGAGGAATCCCACCCCGAGGTGTCGGTCGGCTCCTATCCCAACTTCGAGACCAAGGAGCTGGTGATCCGCTGCATCGGAGACGACCCCGCGCGGGTGGAAGCCGCGGAAGCGCTCCTCTCACAGCGCGTAAAGGAACTAGGGATGGCGCCGACGGTGTGACGATCGGACAGCGGCGGCCAAAGGCCGCGGCGAAGCCGAGTCGTGGCGAGGCGAGCCCGCGGCGCAAGGGGGTTGCAGGGGGCAGCGCCCCCTCTCACACAGGCCCGCGGGGTTAGTCCCGGTGAATAACTGTCGGGCGGGGCTTCGCTTATAGGGTCATGGCTGACCATGTCCCCCTCCCCCTCGCTTCGCGAGGGACCTCCCCGCCGAGCGGGGAGGAGTTTTGAACTCAACCTCGTCCCCCTCCGCCTCGCTTCGCGAGGGACCTCCCCGCCGAGCGGGGAGGAGTTTTGAACTCAACCTCGTCCCCCTCCCCCTCGCGGGGAGGAGTTCCCTTAGCCGCGCCTTCGCTTCCTCAGTGCGTTCAGCACCGGTACCTCTGCGATCTTCTCGGGCGTCAGGTCGGCCCAGAGGATGCCGGGTGTGCGCTTGAAGGCGCCCGTGCGGATGACCCGGTCGGGCGTCACCACCAGGTCGACGCGGAAGTCGTGCTCGGTCTCGGGCAGCTCTTCGTCCAGGACCTGGAGCTCGTGCACGGTGGTCGCGATCACGGTCTGCGCGTCGACCATGCCCCCCTCCACCAGCAGCGCCAGCTCGAGGTCGGAGAACCCCCCACCCTTGCCCACCCGCGCACCCTGCGGGTTGACCGCGACCACGCCGCAAACGACCAGGTCGATGGGCTCCATGCCGGCGATCTCGACCGGCTGGCCGTGGCGGGCGGCGTGCGCGATCGAGACGGCTCGCCTGGGCAGCACATCGTTGCGCTGCAGCCGGTCGGGGTCGAGACGCAGGAACGGCCGGTCGGTGGCAAGGCGAGGCACCGCCACATAGAGCAGCTTGCCGGCGCTGAGCACCGCCGCCCGGACCGGCAGCTGGGGCGCGTCGGGGTTGCACTTGACGATGCGGGCGGCCCCCCACTCCGGCAGCTCGCCCAGGCGTCGGGCCGCGGCCTCGGCGCCCACGAAGTTCGGGATCCGGCCGGCCGCCCCCGGGAAGCGGGCCGCCCCCCGGCGCTCCAGGAGCTCCCAGACCCGGTCGCGAACCGCCTGCTTGGCGGCGCTTACCGACCCTTGAACTCGGGCTCCGTCTTCTGCAGGAATGCCACCACCCCCGTGACCGCGTCCTCGCTCAGTGAGGCGCGCGCGAAGTTGCGCGCCTCGATCTCCTGCGCCTCGTCGAGCGGCAGGTCCATCCCTCGGTTGACGGCGTCCTTGATCATGGCCAGCGCCACGGTAGGGGCCTTGGCCAGCCTCTGCGCCAGCTCGTCGACGGCGGCCGCGAACCCTTCGGGCGCGACCGCGCGGTCGACCAGGCCGATCGCCTCCGCCTCGCTGGCGGACAGCCGCCGAGACTCCAGGAGCATCGGGTAGGCGCGCGCCTTCCCGATCAGGCGCACCAGGCGCTGAGTCCCTCCGGCGCCCGGCATGATCCCGAGCGCCGATTCCGACTGGCCGATCCGGGACCGCCCGTCCTCGACCATGACCCGGTAATCGCAGGTGAGCGCCAACTCACAGCCGCCGCCCAGGGCGTGGCCGTTGATGGCGGCGATCACCGGCTTGGGGGTCGCGGCCAGGACGTCCAGGGCACGCTGGCCGTTGCGCGCCATCCGATAGATCTGCTCGGGCGCGTCCTCCGCGCTGCGGTCGAGGCCGCCCATCTCGCCCAAATCGGCCCCCACGCTGAAGTACTTCTCGTACTCGCTGGCGAGCACGATGACGCGCACCTCCGAGTCTTGGCCAAGCTCCTCGAACGCGCTCACCAGCTCGGACGTCAGGTCGCCGGCCGTGGCGTTGATGCCCTTGCGGTGCATCACCACGCGCGCGATCGCGCCGTCGCGTTGGACGTCTACCGTTTCGCCCATGTCTAAGCCGTGAACAGCGGGATGCCGCCCGCCACCTCGATGGTGGTGCCGGTGATGTAACCGGCCTCGTCGGAGCACAGGAAGGCGATCGCGTTGGCGACGTCCGCCGGCTCGCCGAAACGCTTGAAGACGGTGCGCGCCTTGAAGCGCTCGTACATCGGGTTGATGGAGGCGGCCGTCTTGCCCGCCTCGCTGGCGATGATCCCGGGCACGATCGCGTTGGAGGTGATGTTGTAGCGGCCGCCTTCGAGGGCGACGGTCTTGGAGAGGCCGATCACGCCCGCCTTGGTGGCCGAGTAGCTGGACTGGCCGAAGCCGCCGATCGTCCCCGCCACCGAGGCCATGAACACGATCCGTCCCCACTGCTGCTCGCGCATGTACGGGAACACCTCCTTGGTGCAGTTGAAGGAGCCCGTGAGGTTGACCAGGAGGTCGCGGTCCCAGAGCTTGTAATCCATCTTCTCGATCTGCGCCGTGTTGTCCAGGGTGGCCGCGTTGTTGATCAGGATGTCGATGCGCCCGAACTCCTCCTTGACCTGCTTGAAGACGTCGCGGATCTGCTCCCGGTTGGTGACGTCCATCTTGATCGCCGTCGACCGCCGGCCCATCTGCCGTATCTCCTCGGCGGTGGCGTTGGAGTAGACCCAGCCCTGCTGGGTGGCGACCTGCATGAGCACCGAGTTGGCGCCCTCGGCGGTGGCCTCGAGGTCGGGATCGTCCTCGATCAGGATGTCGGTGATCACGACGTCGGCGCCCAGCCGCGCCAGCGTGAGCGCGTCCTCGCGGCCGAGGCCGCGCGAGGCGCCGGTTACGATTGCGATTTTTCTGGAAAGATCGAACATGTACGCCATCGTACCGGCTCAGGCGAGCTCGGCCATCCCCTTGGTCAGAACGGGTGTGCCGTCGGCCTTGCGCGCCCACAGCTCCAGGCGGCCGTCAGCCCGCGACGCGCTGCCGAACTCGACCTCCTCACCCGGCTCGACCATGCCCGCAAAACGCACGCTCAGGCGGCGGACCCGCCGCGGGTCGCCGCCGGCGGCCTCCACCGCCAGGTTGGCCAGAAGGCCCATCTGCAGCATCCCGTGCGCGATCACGCCGGGCAGCCCCACCGACCTGGCGAAGTCGTCGTCCAGATGGATCGGGTTGCGGTCGCCCGACGCCTCGGCGTAGGCGGCGATCTGCTCGCGGCTGAAGACGACCTTGCTCACGGCCTGACCACGAAGAGTGCCCGGCTGGTGGCCAGCGGCGAGCCATCGGCCGCCGTGCATGTGGTCTCGTAGGTCAGGAACCGGGCCCCCCGGCGCTCGATGTCGGCCGCCACCTTGGCCCGGGCCGTGATGGTCTCCCCGGGCTCCGGGTGGCGGTCCCAGCTGAATTCCTGCTCCGCGTGCACCAGGCGCCCGAAGTCCACCGCCGCCTCTGGGTCCCCGAAGAGCTGGGGCGCCGTCGTGAAGAGCGCGTAGGCCGCGGCGTAGGTGGGCGGGACGCCGGCGTCCGGGTCAGCGTCGATGGCGCGGGCGAAGGCGGCCACGTGCTCCGGCTCGATCGCGAACTCGACGGGCGGGTACTCCCGCCCCGCTACCGAAGCGATGTCTAAACGAACCGGTTGCGGTTGCGGATGCGCGCCAGCAGGAGCGGCCGCAGCTCGCGGAAGGCCTCGAGCACGCGCTCCCGACTGCTGCGCGCCACCTCCGGCGGCGCGTAGGCGGCCAGTGCGTAGGCGTCGACCAGCGCCTGTGCCGCCCCCCGCGTCTCGGGCGCTTCCTCTCCTAACCGCCGGCCGAACTCGAAGGGCGTCTCGCCCGGACGTCTGCCCATCCCGCCCAGGCGCGCCAGCAGCGCGGTGCGATTCCAGGCGCCCGCGGTCGTGGCCGGCCGCAGGTAGCGCGAGGCGGCGACGTACATCAGCGCCAGCAGCAGGAGGATCGCTCCCGCCCAGGGCAGCACCAGTGTCACCGAAGGGATATGGAGCCCACCCCCGCCGGTCAGGCCGGCGTCGGCGCCGGGGTCGACGGCGCCCTTGTCCGGCTTGCCGGTAGGGGAGGTGGTGGCGGCGTTGGGGTCCTGGCTGGGGTCGCAGATCTCGCTGTCGCGGGCGCAGACGGCGCCGGTGTTGTTGCCGCGCGGGACCGGGAAGTAGATGCCGTCAGGGGTCGGCTCCCAGGGGATCCAGCCATATTTCGGGAAGTAGGCCTCGACCCAGGTGTGGGCGTCCGACTCCTTGATCACGTACTTCTGGATGCGGTCGTCATAGGTGCCCTGGCCGTAGCCCTGGACCAGGCGGGTGGGGATCCCGAGCGAGCGCAGCAGGTCGCCCATGGCGGTTGCGAAGTACTCGCAGTAGCCCTCCTTGGAGGTGAACAGGAAGTAGTCCAGGGGGTCGGCGCCGCGCGGTGGATCGGCCGGCGTCAGCGTGTAGGTGTAGTTGGCCCGCAGGTAGCTTTCGATCGCCTGCGCCTGATCATAGGGGTTGGTCTTGTCGGCCGTGATCTGGAGCGCCAGGTTTCGTATCCGCGCCAGCACCTCCGGCGAGCGGTAGACGGTGGTGCCGACCTGGCTGTTCAGGGAACCCAGTGGCGAGGGCGGGACGGTGCTGCCGGGGCGCCGGTACAGGTTCTGGAAGTTGCGGTAGGGATCGGCCCAGGTCGGATAGTCGGTGCCGGCCGCCCGCAGCTCGTCCTCCGTGGCCAGGGAGTACGTGATGGCGACGCGGTAGGGCCCGTTGCCGCCGGCCCTGCCGGCGCCCGAGACCCGGTCGATCGTGTACAGCCGGTCCCCCCCCAGCTGGCCGTTGACGCCGGGCACCTCGTGCAGGATCGTGAGCCGGTCGGCTTTGTACAGGTTCCCCGCGTGGAACATGACGTCCGGCGCCTTGTCCGGGGGCTTGAGCATCTGGATCTTGAAAGACCCCACCGCCTCGGACAGGTACTGCTCGGAGTAGGGCGCGACCTCGTCCTTGTTGAGCGTCACCACCGCCCCGCCGCTGGTATCGCTGGCCGGGTAGTACCACTCGCCGTTGGCCGTCCGCATCAGGTAGAGGCCCGCGAAGTAGCCGCGAGGCCCGCTGTAGGTGCCATCGATGGTGTAGGTCATGACCACGCCGCCGGTCTTGTGGACGGGGCCGACCAGCTTGACGTCGGGATTGAAGCCGATCGAGGTGCCGGCCGCGGAGCCGCGCCCGAACGCGACCTGGTGGTTGAGCCGCTGCTGCAGCTCGGCCCAGTTCCGGAAGACCCCGCTCTCGATGTCGACTGTGCTGTCGACCCGGGACAGCGGCGGCAGGAAGATCCCGAGCGCGATCACGCCCGCCATCACCAGCACGCCGGTCTCCCAGAAGTCCCAGCTGGCGTCGCCGGAGAGGCGCACGTGGCGGCGGCGCACGTCCTCCACGGACTTCGTGAACTGCGTCCAGAGCAGCAGCCCCAGGGTCAGGATCAGGAAGGCGAGCATGTAGCCGTTCTGGTCGGAGGGGAAGTTGAGCAGTGTGGTGGCGAAGGCGGCCGCGCCCGGGATCAGCCCCAGCAGCGGCTGCCGCCAGCGCAGCACGCACCAGGCCAGCCAGCCGCCGACCACCCAGAAGAGCAGGGCCAGCAGGTAGAGGAAGAAGGCGATGTCGGAGCCCGCCGAGCCGTCCACCATCCGTGCCCACCAGGTGCCGGCGAAGCCGATGGGATCGGTGGGGTCGTGCGGGTGGGCGCTGGCCAGGGCCGGCCCCGCGGCCACGTAGGCGGCGAGCGGGGCCAGCACCAGTCCGGCCGCCAGCGCCAGCGGCCAGGGCACGAACCGCGCCACCGCCAGCAGGCCCATGAAGATCGCCGCCACCAGGGCCACCCGGACCATGACGTCGGAGTCGGGGACCCAAGCGGCCTGCACCGTGGAGGCCGCGATCGAGAGGGTGAGCAGCAGGACCCCGGTCGCCGAGACGGCGGTGCTCCAGCTAGGCCGCAACCCCGCCAGGCGGGGCCGCAGGCCGGCCAGGCGGTCAGGTGAGACGAACTGCATCCCGTGTCCTCAGGAGGCGGCTGAAGTCGTCGCCCTTGCGCACCACGTAGACGTCGACGTCCGAGCCCAGGTCGAAGGAGAGCGTCTGGTCGGGGCCGCCGAAGGTGGAGGCGTCGATGTAGAAGGCGATCAGGGCGGTGCCGCGGCCCCGGATCGCCTGCAGCGTGTTCACCCAGCCGGCGTCGGGGCTGGGCGTGATCACCGCGATCGCCCGCCGCGGCAGGCGCCGGATCTTGTCCCAGGAGAGGGCCGTGGCCAGGTCGGTCTCGGAGTCGGCCTGGGCGATCGCCAGGTAGTCCAGGATCACGCGGTCCTGGCGGACCGCTCGGTGCGGCTCCAGCAGCGTGCCCTTGGCGTCATTGGCGATCAGGCCGACCTTCCGGCCGCGGCCGTGGATGTGGAGCCCGATCGAGGCCGCCAGGCTGATCGCGTACTCGACCGTCGACTCCTCGCCGGTGCCGAAGTGGACCTTGCGGTCGAGGTCGAGCACGATCCAGATGTCGGCGGTGAGCGGCTGCTCGAAGGTCTTGCTCATCAGGCGGCCGTGCTTGGTCGAGAGCGGCCAGTGGATGCGACCGAAGGAGTCGCCCGGCGTGTAGTCGCGGACGCCGCCCGTCTCCGGCGGGTAGTCGGCCCAGTTGCCGAAGCGCTGCGAGGTGCCCGCGTGCTGCGCGGCGGGCATCAACAGCTCCGGCATCGGGCGCACCCGGGGATAGACCAGGACCTGGTTGCGCTCGTTGTGGCGGACCTCGCCCGTGAAGAGGCCGAAGGGCTCGCTCACCTTGACCCGCGTCGGGCCGAAGGTGGTCCAGCCCCGCTGCCGGTAGACGCCACGGCTGGTCCAACTGACGCGGTCCTTGCCCAGGGTTATCACCCGCCCCGGCTGGTAGCCGGCGAGCCGGCTTAAGTCGCGCACCTCGACCCAGGGCGCCGGCACCCAGCTCTTCTTCTGAAGCGTGAAGGTTTCCTCGAAACCCTCGCCCACCGTGGGCGTGCCCGCGTCGAGGGTGCGCTGGACCTGCACGCCGCGCAGAGCCATCCGGGGCCAGGCCCAGGCCACCAGGAAGAGGATGGTCAAGGCGTAGCCCAGCGCGAAGGCCGGCCGGATGGCGGTGAGGTACGCGAAGAAGAGGAGAAGGCCGAGGCTGATGCCAAGGAAGACCCGGCTCAAAGGGCTGGGGTGGCCTCCCTATCGGCCTCTGTCGTCGTAAGCGGTCTGCGGGACCGGCTCGCGCTCCAGCAGCGTGGCCAGGATCCGGCCCGCGCTCTGGCCCTGCATCTCGGCGTTGGGGCGGAGGATGATCCGGTGCCCGAGCACGGGCTCGGCCAGGGCCTTGAAGTCGTCGGGCACCACGTACTCGCGGCCGAGGATGGCGGCCCGGGCCTGGGCGCCATGGAAGAGGTTGAGGGTGCCGCGGGTGCTGGCGCCGAGGGCGATCTCGGGGTGCGAGCGGGTGCGCTCCACCAGCCGCGCCACGTACTCCTTGAGCTCGGTCTTGACGAAGACGTCGCGGACCGCGCGCTGGGCGGTCCCCAGCTCTTCCGGCGAGACGACGGGCTGCAGCTCGTCGAAGGGCGATTCCACCTTCTCAGCGCCCAGCAGCAGGGCCTCCGACTTGGCGGACAGGTAGCCGAGCCGGACCTTCATGAAGAAGCGATCGAGCTGGGCCTCGGGCAGCGGGAAGGTGCCCGAGTATTCGATCGGGTTCTGGGTGGCCATGACCAGGAAGGGCTTGGGCAGCTGGTGCGTCTCCCCGTCGATGGTGACCTGGTGCTCTTCCATCGCCTCCAGCAGCGCGGCCTGGGTCTTGGGCGTGGCCCGATTGATCTCGTCCGCCAGCAGGACCTGCGCGAAGACAGGCCCCGGGCGGAACTCGAACTCGTTGATCTTCTGGTTGAAGGCCCGCACCCCGGTGATGTCGGAGGGCAGCAGGTCGGGCGTGAACTGGATGCGGCGGAACGAGGCGTCGAGCGAGCGGGCGAGCGCCTTAGCGAGCATGGTCTTGCCGACGCCGGGCACGTCCTCGATCAGCAGGTGGCCCCGGCAGAGGAGGGTGATCAGACAGAGGCGGACCTCCTCCTCTTTGTCGCGGATGGCGCGGCCCACGTTCTCGATCACGGGGTCGGCGACGCGGCGTACCGAGTCGAGCCCGACGCGGTCGGCCTGGCGGCTCACCGTGCCCCTCCCACCACGCAGCCGATTATATGGACGGCCGCGGTAGGCTCCCCCCCGCCGATCGCAAGTCGGCCTGCGCGCAAGTACGAAAGCACTCCGGTGATTGACACCCGTAACGGGTCGCTGCTAGCCTCCCTCGAGGTTTCCAGTCGCGCCTGGAGCAGATGGCGCCAAGGGGGTAGTGAACATCGCGGTAGTCAGCCGATACTTCATGCACGCCGCTGTCCTGGTGATCGCGCTCACCCTGTCCGGGTACGCGTCCATCACCAAGGATCTGCCGGCGTCCGCGAAGCTCCGGCTCGGCGTGGTCAACGCCGAAGGCCTGACCAACGGCCAGGGTGGCACCGTCGGCCCCATCGAGCTGGGCCGCCTGGGCACCATCATCAAGCCGATCGAGGTCCCCACCGGCCCGCCCGTGCTGCACACGCCACTCTCGTACACGGTTGCCGACGGTGACGACCTGGGCGCCGTGGCCAACAAGTTCGGTGTCACCGCGGACGACATCCGTTGGTCGAACGCCGACCTGACCAACACCGACCGCCTGAAGACGGGCCAGTCGCTCACGATCCCGCCGGTGCACGGCTTCGTCTACACCCTGCAGTCCGGCGATACGGTGCAGAAGGTGGCCGACACCTTCCACGTCGACGCTGCCACCGTCATCGATTTCAACTACCTGCGTCGGGACACCGTGGACGCCGGCACCAGGCTGATCATCCCCGGCGGCGTGGGTCCGCAGCTCTTCCCGCGTCGCATCTCCTCCGATCCTCCGCACCTCGGCAGCTTCGCCAACGGCAGGTTCTATTACGGCTACTGCACCTGGTACGTCGCCAGCCGGACTTCGGTTCCCTGGACCGGCGACGCCTGGGCCTGGTTCGGCAACGCCAAGGCGATGGGATACGAGACCGGGCAGGTGCCGCAGCCGGGCGCGATCATGGTGACCTGGGAGAGCTGGGTCGGCCACGTGGCGTACGTGGAGGCCGTCAATGCCGACGGCAGCTTCACGATCTCGGAGATGAACTACAAGGGCTGGGGCATGATCGACACCCGCACGCTCCGCACCCGGGACGTGCCCATGATCGGCTTCATCTACCCGCAGGGCTAAGACCGGGGGAGGGACCGGACGCCCTAACCCGCCTCCTCGTCCTCCTCGACCAGCCTGAGCTGACCCCCCGCGCGCACCAGGTCGAGGTGGCGCGCGAAGAACCCGGCCACCCGCTCCACGTAGAGCTGGCGGTCGGCGAAGTAGCCGCCGGTGTGCGGCGAGCCCTGCACGATCCAGATCTCGCGGGGACCGCGGTAAGCGTCGTGCAGCAGTCGCGAGTGATGCACCGCCGTGATGTCGTCAGCACCGCCGTGGATGAAGAACAGCGGTCGCGGCTCGAGCGCCGGCAGCACCGACTGCGGTGACGATTCCGACAGCCTTGCGCCTGTGCGCCAGCGCAGCCACAGGCCGACCATCCAGAGCAGCGGCGCCGCGGGCAGGTGCAGGCGGTGGTGGATGTTCTCGCGCAGCAGCCGCCGGAGGTCGCTGAAGGGGCTGTCCAGCACCAGCGCCTCGACGCCGGGCTCGCCGGCGGCGCCCAGCATCGACACCACCGCCCCCATCGAGAAGCCGAGCAGGCCGATGCGCGCGCCCTTCACGCGCTTGCGCGCGAAGGCGATCACGGCCTGCAGCTCGAGCACCTCGCGCACGCCCATCGTGATCGGCGCCCGGTCGCTCCCGGGATAACCGCGGTAGGAGTAGGTGATGACGTTGAAGCCCTTCCGCCAGAGCGCCACGCAGACCCCGAGCACGCCCGAGCGCTGGCCCTTGTGCCCACCGCTCACGATGATGGTCTGGGGCGACCCGGGCTGGCGGAAGAACCAGGCCCCGAAATTGACGCCGTCCGCCGTGGTCAGGTCGATGTCCTCGTAGTCGGCGCCGAACTCCCACGGCGAGAACACGAAGTCGTCCATCGCGTTGGGCGGCGGGGGCACGAAGAGGCGCCGGTAGAGAGCGGCGCAGAGGACGAGGTAGACGGCCACCACGACCGCCACGCCCGCCGCCAACCACAGGACCATGGCTATCAAGAAGTCTAGGACCGCGCCGGCTTGGCGGTAGCCCCGGCCTGCTGCTCCTCGTAGCGTCCGAGCACGAACAGGAGCAGCGACAACCGGTTGACCCAGCGCTCGGCCTCGGGGTTGGGCAGCAGCCCCGCATGCGACATCGCGACCACCCGGCGTTCGGCGCGCCGGACCACGGTGCGGGCGAGGTCCATGGCGGCCGAGGCGGGCGTCGAGCCCGGCAGGATGAAGCCCTCGGGCATGGGCGCCTCCGCCTCCAGGTCGCGCATCAGGAGGTCCAGGCGCTGGACGTCGACGGCCGACATGACCCCGAAGCTCCCGCTCTTGGCGGGGTTGGTGGCCAGCTCGGCGCCCAGCCGGTAGAGCCCGCGCTGCAGCTCTTCGCAGATCTCGCGCACCCCCGAGTGGCCGCTGAGCGACTTGGCCAGCCCGATCGCGCTGGAGGCCTCGTCGATGGTGCCGTAGGCCTCGATCCGGACGTCGTCCTTGGGCGCCCGCCCACCGCCCAGCAGGCCGGTGCTGCCGTCGTCGCCCGAGCCGGCCAGCTCGTGCATTGCCTTCTTGCGGACGCGCGGCCGGCTAGCCAAAGACCTGGGCCAGCTCGTACAGCTCCCGCGGCACCTTGCGCTGGGCCTTGACCACGTCCGCCAGCGGCACCACCGACACCCCGCCGTTCTTGCGCACCGGGATCACGCCGCCCTTCTTCTCGAGCAGGAGGTCGGTGGCGCGCACGCCCAGCCGGGTGGCCCAGATCCGGTCGACCGGCGATGGGGATCCGCCGCGCTGGAGGTGGCCGAGCACGGTGACGCGGGTCTCGAAGCCGGTCTCCCCCTCGATCAGCCGGCTGAGGGCGTCGCCGACGCCGCGCTGGGCCAGCTGCACGTGGCCGAAGGCGTCGGTCTTGGAGGGATCGGTGGCCAGGCCCTCGAACTGCACCCCCTCGGCGACCACGATGATCGAGAAGTCACGGTCCTCGCCGCGCCGCTTGTAGAGGTGGGCCACGATGTCCTCCAGCTTGATCTCGAACTCGGGGATCAGGATCTGGTCGGCGCCCCCGGCCAGGCCGCCCATCATGGCCACCCAGCCGGTGTCGCGGCCCATCACCTCGACCACCATCACGCGATGGTGGGCCGAGGCGGTGGTGTGCAGGCGGTCGAGCGCTTCCACCACCACCCCGACCGCGGTGTCGAAGCCGATGCAGAAGTCGGTGACGGAGAGGTCGTTGTCGATGGTCTTGGGAACCCCGACCACCAGCGCGCCGGCCTCGTGCATGGCCTGCGCCACCGAGAGGGTGTCGTCGCCGCCGATCGCAACCAGGCCGTCGATTCCGTAGCGCTTCAGGTTCGACATCACGCGCTTGAGGCCGTCGGCTTCCTTCAAGGGGTTGGTGCGCGAGGTGCCGAGAATGGTGCCGCCCAGGTGCAGGATGCCGCGGACGTCCTCGGGCGCCAGCTCGTCGATGTCGCCGCCGATGGCGCCCGCCCAGCCGTTCTTGACCCCGCTCACGCGGTGGCCGAGCTGCAGGGCGCGGCGCGCCACGCCCCGGATCGCGGCGTTCAGTCCGGGCGCGTCTCCACCACCGGTGAGGACTCCGATGCGCACCAGAGAAGGTTATCGGGCGGTCAGCTCGTACAGCTCGGCGGGAAACGGGCCGAGACCGCCAGCCTTGGGTTCGGGAAGGGGGCCCAGGTCTCGGAAACCGAGCTTCTCGGCCACCCGCCGGCTGGGCGCGTTATCCCGGCCGGCCCACAATGTAAAACGTTTTACGTACAGATGTTCGCGGGCCCAATCCAGAAGTCCCGCCGCCGCTTCGGTGGCCAGGCCGGCGCCGGCTGCCTCGCTCGCGATCCAGTAGAAGAGCTCCCACTCGCCAGGCGCCTCCTGATTGATCCCCAGCACGCCGAGCACGGCGCCGTCTCGAGTGATCGCGAAATGGTGCTCCAGCCCCTCGGCCCAGCGCACCGGGCCCGCGGCAGCCAGCTCCTGGTGACGGTCAAGGCGGTTCTCGACCGCCCAGGGCATCCAGGGCAGCAGCTCCGGGCGGGAGCGCACGGCGGCGGCGTGGATCCCCTCGGCGTGGCGAGCCTCCACCGGTTCCAGGCGCAGCCGCGAGGTGACGATCGGCTCCCGCGGAACCTCGAGCCAACCAGCCAGGTCGTCCAGCTTGACGCCGGCCAGCGACTCCGCCACCAGGCGGGCCGCCGAGAAGTCGGCGCCCGCGGTCATCACGCTCGGCACCACCAGGCAGGCGATGCCGGCGGCCCGGGCGGCGGCCACGCCGTGGCCGGAGTCCTCGATCGCCACCGTCTCCGACGGGGCCACCCCGAGACATTCGAGCGCCACCCGGTAGAGCCCGGGATCGGGCTTGGCCAACGCGGCGTCTTCGCGACAGACGATGCAGTCCCAACCCTCGCCGAGGCCGAGCCGCTGCAGGTGGCCGACCACCCAGTGCCGCGACGAGCTCGACGCGATGCCCAACTTGAGGCCGGCCGCCAGGGCCCGGTCCCGGAGGTCGAGCACCCCGGGCAGCACCTCGCGGCCGGCGAGCAGCTCCTCGGTCCTGCGACGACGCGCGCGATCGAGCGCGGCCCGGTCCAGCGGCCGCCCCAGCCGCGACTCGAGGTCGGCGTCGGGATCGAAGGTGTCGGTGCCCACGGTCGTCTTCCAGAAGTCGAGCGACAGCTCCTGGCCGTGCTCGGCATAGATCTCGGCGTAAGCCAGGTAGAGGGGCTCCTCGGTCTCCAGGACCAGGCCGTCGAAATCGAAGATCAGCGCCCTGAGCACCCCAATATGTATCGCACCAATGGCCGGCTCGATACTCGGCAGCGCCGTCAAGAGGCGCGAGGATCCGCGGCTGGTCACCGGCCGGGGGCGGTACGTGGACGATGTGCCCGCGCCGGGCGCCCTGCACGCGGCGTTCGCCAGGTCCCCCCTTCCCCACGCTGCCATCAAGGGCATCGACGCCTCCGCTGCCCGGGCCCTCCCGGGCGTGGTCGCAGTCTTCACGGCGGCCGACCTCGGACTCCGGCCCCGGCAGGCCTGGGGCCTGATCGCGGAGGAATTGGCCCGACCGCCGCTGGCGGAGGAGGTTGTCCGCTTCGTGGGAGACGCGCTGGCGGTGGCGATCGCCGAAACCCGCGCGGCCGCAGCGGACGCAGCCCTGGCGGTGGAGGTCGACTACGAGCCGCGGCCGGTGCTGGCCACCCCGGAGGCGGCGGCGGCCGACCGGGCCACGGTCCTCTTTCCCGAGCATGGCTCCAACCTCGCCTTCGAGGTCAACACCGGCAACCCGGAGGACGGTGATCCGCTGGCCGGTGCCGAGGTGGTGGTGCGCCGGCGCCTGACCAACCAGCGCCTGGCGGCGGTGCCCATGGAAGGCAACGCGGTGCTGGCCGTGCCCGAGGCCGGCGGCCTCACCATCTACGCGTCCACCCAGAGCCCGTTCCAGGTCCGGGACGCGGTGGCCGACGCGCTGGGCCTGGCCGAGGACCAGGTCCGCTGCATCGCGCCCGATGTGGGCGGCGGTTTCGGCGCCAAGATCGCCGTGTACGCGGAACAGGTGGTGGTGGCGGCCGCCGCCCATCGCCTGGGCCGGGCGGTGAAGTGGATCGAGAGCCGGTCCGAGGGCATGCTGGCGATGAACCAGGGCCGCGGCCAGGTCCAGGAGGTCGAGCTGGGGGCCCGTCGAGACGGAACCCTGATCGGTTTGAGGGCCCGCGTCACCGCGGACGCCGGGGCCTATCCCGCCCAGGGAGCCTTCCTGCCGCTGCTCACCGGGCAGATGGCCTCCGGCCCCTATCGCATCCCTCGCATCGACTTCCAGGCGCGTTCCTACGCCACCAACACCACCCCCACCGCCGCCTACCGCGGCGCCGGCCGGCCCGAGGCGACGGCGCTGCTCGAGCGGTCGCTGGACCTGCTGGCGGCGGAGCTGGAGATGGATCCGGTGGAGCTGCGGCGGATCAACCTGCTGCGGCCGGAGGAGCTCCCCTACACCACCCCCACCTATGCCGCGTACGACTCCGGCGACTACCCAGCCGCCCTCGGGAAGGCGTTGGAGATGGCGGGCTACGGCGCGCTCCGGGAGGAACAGGCCCGCCGCCGCCAGGCCGGCGACCGGCTCCTGCTCGGGATCGGCGTCTGCTGCTACGTGGAGGTGACCGCGGCCGGCTCGCCGACCGAGTTCGGAAGCGCGGAGGTGGACGCCGAGGGCAGGGTGACGGTCGGAGTCGGGACCGCCAGCCAGGGCCAGGGGCACGAGACGGCGTTCGCGATGCTGGCCGCCGACCGCCTGGGCGTGCCCATGAAGCAGGTGACCGTCCTCGAGGGGGACACCGGCCGCGTTGCCCGGGGCGACGGCACCCAGGCCTCGCGCTCGCTTCAGCTGGGCGGGAGCGCGGTCGTCGCGGCCTGCGACCTGCTCCTGGAACAGGCCCGCGCGCTGGCCGGCGCCAAGCTGGAGGTGGCGCCCGAAGACCTCGAGGCGGCGGACGGCGGCCTGCGCGTGCGGGGCGTGCCCGCCAGAGCCGTGAGCTGGGCCGAGCTGGCGGCGGCCGGGCTCGGCGCCGCCGAGGCAGACGCCTTCGGCGAGCCAACCTACCCCTACGGCTGCCACCTCGCGGTGGTCGAGGTCGATTCCGAGACGGGCCAGGTCCGGCTCCGCCGCCACGTCGCGGTCGACGACTGCGGCACCGTCCTCAACCCCCTGCTGCTGGAGGGCCAGATCCAGGGCGGCATCGCCCAGGGCGTGGCCCAGGCGCTCTTCGAGGAGGTCGTCTACGACGCTGACGGCAACCCTCGTACGGCCAGCTTGCTCGACTACTCGGTGCCCACAGCCAACGAGCTACCGGACCCCGAGACCGCCCATATCGAGACCCCCACTCCGAACAACCCGCTGGGCGCCAAGGGGGCCGGCGAGTCGGGGACCATCGGGTCCACGCCCGCGGTCTGGAACGCGGTCATCGATGCGCTCGCGCACCGCGGCATCCGCCACCTCGACATGCCCCTCACGCCCGACCGGATCTGGGCGGCGCTGGAGGGCGCGTAACCCTGGACGGGTAGCCGGCGGTTGCACTGGGTATGGCCGACGCCGCCCGCGAGCTGCCGCTCCACTGGGACGACGACCTCCCGCCGTTCATGCGCTTCCAGGTCCGGACCGCGGCCGGCGGCGGGGTGCTGGCGGGCGCCTTCCTGGTCGGGATCCTGGGCGACCAGGCGCTCCGGAGCAGCAGCAGCGGCATCGGGCTGGGCGCGTCACTGGCGCTGGCGGCGGCGGCGCTGGTGCTGGTCGCGGTCGCCGGGGTCAAGCGCTGGGAACCGCGGCTGCTGGCGGCGGGCGCGGTCTTCTTCGCGGCCTGGCTCTGCCTCCGTGCGAGTCCCTGGCTGGCCTGGCCGGACCTGGCGGCCTGCCTGTTGCTGCTGGGAGCGGCCGCCTCCCTGGCGATCAGGGGTTCGCTCTTCGACCTCGGGCTCCTGGAAGCCGGGGTGCGCATCCTGCACGGCTGTCTCCAGCTGGGGGCCGGCGCCGTTTTCGCCGCGCCGCCGGTGGCGGGGGCGGCCCGCAGCACCCGGCTGCTGGCGCCGGTCGCGCGCGGGCTGCTGATCGGGCTTCCGATCGCGGGCGTGCTCGCCCTCCTGCTGGCCGCGGCCGATCCCATCTTCGCCTCGTTCTTCGTGCTCGACCTGGACTACGGCCAGCTCGCGCAGGACGGCCTGCTGGTGCTCCTCGGCGCGCTGGCCACGGCCGGCCTGCTGCGGTTGGCCGGGTCGGTGCCGCTGGAGCGGATCGAGGCGCCTGGCTGGCGGCTGGGCCTGGTGGAGGGCTTGACGGTACTGGCGGTGCTGGACGCCGTCTTCGCCGCCTTCGCGGTGGCGCAGGCGATCGCGGTCACCACGACCGACTACGCCGAATACGCGCGAACCGGCTTCTTCGAGCTGCTCTGGGCGGCCGGCATCACCTTGGTTGTGCTGCTCTTCTTCGGCCGCATCACCGCGTTCTCCGGGCGCCGCGGCCACCGGGCGTTCGTGGCCCTGGCCGAGCTCGCGATCGCGCTCACCCTGCTGGTGGTGGCGGTCGCGTTCCAGCGCCTCAGCCTTTACGAGGCCGTGTACGGGTTCACGATGCTGCGGCTCTACAGCCACCTTTTCGCCGTGCTGGTCGGCGTGGCCTTTCTGTATCTGGCGGCCGAGCTGGCGGGGCTCGGCCGCGGTCGGCGCTGGTTCCTGGGCGCCGCGTCGATGACGGCGCTGGCGCTGCTGGCGTGTCTCAACTTGGCCGGTCCTGAGGCCCTGGTCGTGGGCTGGAACCTCGACCGGGCCACCGCCAGCGGGAAGCTGGACGTGTCCTACCTGGGCCAGCTCTCGAGCGACGCGGTGCCGGGCCTGGTGGCCGGGCGTACCCGCCTCGACCCGGGACTCCAGCTCGCCATCGCCAAGGCCGTATGCCAGCAGCAGCCACCGGCGGCCGGCGGCTGGGCCGCGTGGAATCTTGCCGCCGGACAGGCCGCCGACGCCCGCCGCAGCGCCTGCCCGACCCCCCTCAAATAGCGGTCGCCGCAGGAATCCACTCCGGCCCTCGTTGAGGGGGGCGGAGAGGGATGAGCATCAGTTCTATGCGGCCGGCCGCCAAGCACCGGCCGACGGCCACTCACCTGAACCGGATCGCGTCCGGCGCCATCGCGCTTACGCTGGCGCTGCTGCTCGTCATCTTCGTGCTCGGCAGAGGCCCCGGCACCCTGGTCTGGATGACCGGCCAAGCGCCCAGCTGGCTTCCCTTCGCCGGGTCCGGCCTGAGCTGGCTCCCCTACGCGGAGGCCCGGAAACCCGCGGCGACGCTGCCGCTGGCGCCGGTCGCGGCGGTGCCCACGCCGGCCGCCATCCTCCTGCCCACCCCGGACCCCTCAGCGCAGCCGCCGGTCGCACCGGTGGTGCCCGCGCCAACCCCGGTCCCCACCCCGGTTCCCACTCCGGTTCCGACCCCCCGGCCGACTCCCACCCCCACGCCCACGGCCGCGCCCACGCCCACGCCGGCGCCTGCCGGCACCCTGTTCACCGACAACTTCGAAAGCTATGCGGTCGGCACGCCCCCGGCGTCCGGTTGGACGGTAGGCAGCGGCACCTGGGACGTCCTCAGCGACGGCACCAAGGTCGCCCAGAACACGGCCAACGGCGTGATGTTCGTGAACGTGCAGGGCGGTTCGGGTTGGACCAATTACCGCGTCACCGCCTCGGTCAAGCCGCCCAGCGGCGGCTTCGCCAAGGTCGTCGCGCGCTACCAGGATGCGGGCAACTTCTACGCCTGCGGCCTGGACGGCGGGAACACGCTGTTCCTGGGCAAGGTCTACGGCGGAACCTGGTACACGTTCACGAGCGGCTCCTACAGCTACGCCGCAGGGACCTGGTACCAGGTCAGCCTGACCGTCAGCGGCAGCACAGTGACCTGCACGGCCACCGACGCGCAGGGCAACCACGCGCTGACCGTCACCGCCACCGCATCCTACTTCTCGATCGGCCCGGCGGGGCTCGTTGGCTCCGCCGGCGCCGAGTTCGACAACCTGACGGTCACCCAGATCTAGCGGAGGGTCACCCCCCGCTGGATGCAGCTGGCCGTGATCGGCTTCCCCGCGGGATCGAAGTTGCACGCCACCAGCGTGGCCGGGCCGGGCTTCAGCTCCGGCGGCACGATGCCGCTGCCGGTGAAGGATCCGTCCGGCGACACCGTGAGCCCGAGGTCGCTGATCGGGTGCACCTCGACCCCGCCCTGGATGAAGCCGGCCGCGGCCGGCCGGCCCGGGTCGAGCCCCTGGCCGGTGACGGTGAGCCCCTTGCCGATGCTGAGCGGCGAAGCCGGGTCGGTGTTGACGAAGCGGTTGGCGGCGGAGGCGGTGTCGGTGGGCTGAGAGGTGGGCGCGAGGCCGGGCAGGCCGACGCTCGCCGGCAGCTTGAGGAGGCCGGTCGCGAAGGCCGCCGCCAGCGCCAGCACCAGGGCCAGCCCGAGCATCGCGGCCGGCCAGCGGCGGGGCCCTCGTGCCGCCGGGGCCTCTGCCGTAGGAAGGGCGGCCGACGTGGCGGCCGCCGGCGTGGCGGCGGGCGTCTGGGTCGGGGTCGGGACCGGGGTCACGGTCTTCAGCGCCGGCTCCAGGAGCGCGCCCGCGGGCACGGCGGGCGGCCGGGCTTCGGAGCGCTGGTCGGCTCGCCCGGCGCCGGCCGCTTCCAGCTGGTTCACGAAGTCGCTGCAGTTGGCGTAGCGGTTCGCGGGCTTCTTGGCCAGCGCCTTGGCCAGGACTTGGTCGACCATCGCGTTGAGGGCCGGGTTGAGCTGGCTCACGGCCGGCACCGGCGCGTTCACGTGCATGTAGAGCAGGCCCATCACATCGCCGCTGTGGAAGGGCAGGTCGGCGGTCAGAACCTGGAACGCCATGATCGCCAGCGCGTACTGGTCGGTGGCCCCGGAAAGGGGCTGGCCGGTCGCCTGCTCGGGCGAGATGTGGGTTGGAGTGCCGGATACCATCCCGGTCGCCGTCAGCGACTCCTGGTCGGTCATCTGGGCCAGGCCGAAGTCGGCCAGGACCGGCTGCAGGTCGGCGTCCAGGAAGACGTTGGCGGGCTTCACGTCGCGGTGCAGGATGCCCTGCGCATGCGCGTAGTCGAGCGCCTCGGCCAGGGGCCTGAGCAGGGAGACGGCCTGGATGGTGTTGAGCTGGTGCCGGGGCATGCGCTCCAGCAACGAGCCGCTGGGCATGTACTCGACCACCATGTAGGGCTGGCCGCTGAACTCCCCGAAGTCGAATACGGAGAGGATGTGGCGGTGGCGGAGCTTGGCGATGGCCCGGGCCTCGCGCTCGAAGCGCGACAGCGCCTCGGCGCTGTCCACGAACGTGGGCAGAACCTTGATCGCCGCCCAGCGAGCCAGGCGGGGGTGGTAGGCCTTGTACACGACGCCCATCCCGCCCCGCCCCAGGACGCTGTCGATAACGTAGCTTCCGACCTGGGTGCCCTGGGGAATACCGCGTTGCATCTGCCGCCGGGATTATCGGGGGCGGTGGCGCTCCCGTGCTCCCTCCTCTAGGCTCCGGAGGTGCCCGTCGGCGTCTTCCTGGAAGCCACGCCCCGGCGAGCCTTCGCGTCGGCGGCTGACTGGCCGGGCTGGTGCCGGTCCGGAAAGGACGAGGCGGCTGCGCTGGCGGCGCTGGCTGCCGCGAGCCCGCGCTACGCGGCGGTCGTCGAGCGCGCGGGGCTGGCCTTCAGGCCGGCCGCCGCCGAGGACTTTCGGGTCCTCGAACGACTGCCGGGATCCGCAACCACTGATTTCGGGGCCCCCGGGGCGATCGCGGAGGCTGAGATGCAGCCACTCACCCCGGCTGGCGCCAGGCGCATGGAATCGCTGCTCCGCGCGTGCTGGAAGACCTTCGACGAGGTTGTCCGGGGAGCTCCGGCCGAGCTGCGCAAGGGGCCGCGAGGCGGAGGTCGCGACCGCGACCAGATCGCCAGTCACGTGCTCGACGCTGAGGGCGCCTACGCGTCCAAAATCGGCGTCCGCCTCAAGCCGCCGGTTGCCGGTGACGGCGCCGCCATCGCCCGCTGGCGGGACGCCCTGGTTTCGGGTCTACGCGGCTCGCCCGAGACGCCGGGCGCAGCTGGCGGCAAGCGCTGGCCGGCCGCTTACGCGGCGCGGCGGATCGCCTGGCACGCGCTCGACCATGCCTGGGAGATCGAGGACCGTACGCCCGAAAGCTAGGGCCGCGAGAAGGCGGTCAGCCCGTCCCGCTCGGAGCGTCCGTTGAAGTAGCTCGAGAGCAGGGCCACCGGGATGTGGCGCGTGTGGTCGTTGGCCTTCAGCGCGGAGAGGAAGGCGGAATTGCCCCCGGCGCCGCGGCCGTCGGCGATGAAGATGATGTTCGGGCCCCAGTGCTGCGCCAGGTCCACGGCGCTCCCGGGATCGCTGATCCGCTTCACGTCGTAGCCTTCGGCGCGCAGCCGCTCCACATGGGCGTCGCTGGCCGTCAGGCCCTGCTCGACCAGGATGGCGCGGGCGGGACCCGCCGCGCGCGGTTCCAGGGGAGGCATGCGTGCCCGGCCGGCTCGGACGTTGGGTGTGCCGGTGATGCTCAAAGTGTTTGGTTAATAGTACGCTGGCGCAACCAAAATTGTTTGCCTCAGCGCGGGACGGCGCGCTGGGCGCGGGCTCGGTCGACCTCGGTGAGGTGCTTCTTGCGCAGGCGGATGTGCCGCGGGGTGACCTCCAGCAGCTCGTCGTCGACCAGGAAGTCGAGGCACTGCTCCAGGGACATCCTGGTCGGGGGCGTCAGCCGGACCATGATGTCCGCGGTCGAGGAGCGCATGTTGGTCTGCTTCTTCTCCTTGCAGACGTTGACCTGCATGTCACCCGGACGCTTCTGGATGCCGACGATCATGCCCTCGTAAACCTGCTCGCCCGGCTCCACGAAAGTGAAGCCGCGCTCCTGCGCGTTGGCCAGCCCGAAGGCGAGCACGCTTCCGGGGCTGGAGGCGGTCAGCGCCCCGTTGCGCTGCTCTCGGAAGTCGCCCGCCCAGGGCCGGTAGCCGAGCAGCAGCGACCCCATCACGCCGTTGCCGGCCGTGAGCGTGAGGAAGGTGTTCCGGAAGCCGATCAGGCCGCGGGTCGGAATCGTGTAGTCGAGGCGCACGTTGCCGCCCTCGTAGGCGATCTCGATCATCTCCCCGCGGCGGCGGCCGAGGGCTTCGCTGACGGCGCCCAGGTAGGTCTCGGGAACGTCGATGGTCAGGTGCTCGAAGGGCTCGTGCCGGCGGCCGTCGACCAGCTTGGTGATCACCTCGGGGCGCGAGACCTCGAGCTCGTAGCCCTCGCGGCGCATGGTCTCGATGAGCACGGCCAGGTGGAGCTCGCCGCGCCCGCTGACCAGCAGGCGGTCGGCGGAGTCGGTGGCGTCGACGCGCAGGCCCAGGTTGACCTCGAGCTCCCGGAAGAGGCGGGCCCGGATCTGGCGCGAGGTGCTGAACCGGCCCTCGCGGCCGCTGAGCGGCGAGGTGTTGACGCCCAGCGTCATCTGCACCGTGGGCTCGTCGATCGCGATCCGCGGCAGCGCTTCGGGGTGCTCGGGGTCGGCCAGGGTGTCGCCGATGGTGACGTCTTCGAGGCCGGTGAGCACGACGATGTCGCCCGCGCTGGCTTCCGCCACCGCCTCCTTGCCGAGTCCCCGGTAGAGCTGCACCTGCCCGACCTTGAAGCGGCGGGGCTCGGCCTCCGCGGAGAGCACGGCGACCACCTGGGCCGGGCGCACGGAGCCGCGGGTGATGCGCCCCATGGCCAGGGCGCCCGTGTAGTCGTCGTAGCCGCGGTTGGCGACCAGCATCTGGAACGGCCCCTCTTCCACCACGGGCGCCGGGACGTGGTGGAGGATGGCCTGGAAGAGCGGTTCCAGCGAGTCGCCGATGGCATCCGCGGCCAGACCCGCGCGGCCCTCCTTGGCGATGGCGTAAAGCACCGGGATGTCGAGCTGGTCGGCGTTGTCGGCGAGCTCCAGGAAGAGGTCGTGGGCGAGGTCGAGGGCGCGCTTGGCGTCGGCCAGCGGGCGGTCGAGCTTGTTGATGACCAGGATCGGCCGCAGCCCGACTTCGAAGGCCTTGCGCAGCACGAACCGCGTCTGGGGCATCGGCCCCTCGGCGGCGTCCACCAGGAGCAGGCAGCCGTCGGCCATGTTGAGCACCCGCTCGACCTCGCCACCAAAGTCGGCGTGCCCGGGGGTGTCGATGATGTTGATGACCGTGTCGTGGTAGAGGATCGCGGTGTTCTTGGCGAGGATCGTGATCCCCTTCTCGCGCTCCAGCGGGTTGGAATCCATGATCAGCGTGCCCATCGCCTGGTTGTCGCGGAAGGTGTGGCTCTGCTTCAGGAGGGCGTCGACCAGCGTGGTCTTGCCGTGGTCGACGTGGGCGATGATCGCCAGGTTGCGGACGTCGTGGCGGAGGGTGGTGGTCATGGTTTTCTGCTGCAGGAAAGAGAAACCCCGGGCGGCTGGCGCCACCCGGGGTCCGGTTCCGATGTTCGGAACTTAGGCCGAGGCGATCCGGACGCTCTTGGCGCGCGGGCCCTTCGGGCTCTGCTCGATCTCGAAGGAGACCTTCTCGCCGCCGTTGAGGCCGTCGAAGTCGCCCTCGGTGCCGCTGCGGTGGAAGAAGTACTCCTTGCCATCCTCGGCGGCGATGAAGCCAAAGCCGCGGTCGGTGACGAGCTTCTTGATGGTTCCTGTCTGCATGCTGCGATCCTTCTGTTCTCGAACGCGATCTGTCTTAACGCGCGGGTCTGTTCGAGAAGCTTTGACGACCACGAGCGAAAGCGCCGCCCCCTACTGGTTGAAGCGGACTGACCAAGTTTACCCGACGGTACCCTCAGCGAAACCCGCCGGGCAGCGACGCAAGCCGATTTGTCGACACTTCGGGCACGAAATCCGTCCCCGACCACAGAAGTGTCGACATTTCCGGCAGGGGCTGGCCGCGCGCATCAACCGAAGGCCTCTTGGGGCGCCTCAGCCGCAGTTGCACAGCTGGCTGGCTCCGGAGCACGGACTCGAACCGTGAACCTTGCGGTTAACAGCCGCCTGCTCTACCGATTGAGCTACTCCGGAGCGGCAGCCATGGATTCTACCCGGCACCCTCGGGGGCCCCGGGCGGCCTGGCACCGGCGCAGCGAAAGGGCTAGGAGGCCGGTTTTAGGCCGACCAGCTCTGAGAGCGGACCTTCGAACAGCGCCATTCGCTCGTGAACCTCCAGCACCTCGTCCGAGGTGATGGGCTCCGAGCGGTCCACTCCTTCCAGGCGTTCCGTCCACTCGGAGCCGCACTCGCAGCGGTGGAACGTGAAGAGAGTGACGTGGGATCGGTAGGACGAGACGGCGGCCTCGGTCCGGCTCCGACCGCACGCACAGCGTGTTGCCTCAGGCTCCTTCTTCGGCTTCTGCATCGACGTGATCTCCGTTGTGAAAAGGGGTGAGCCCGGTTCGGCGAATCCTACTACTCAAGCGACGATTTGTAGCCGCCCCTTTTGTAGATACAACGCCGCAGCGGCCGTCAGGGGTCGTCCCCAGCGGAGACGCTCTAGCGCGCCCTCAGCTCCAGCAACAGCCGGTCGAGGTCGCGCAGGCGGCCGGCGCGGGCGGCGGTCTCCAGCGTCTGCCACTGCGAGAGGCTGTCGACGAACCCCTCTCCCACGTCGTAGCCGTGGCGGAAGAGCAGCTCGCGGCCGCGCTCCCCATCCAGCTCCAGGATGTCCCGGATCCGGGTCTGGGGACCGAGCTCAGCCACTCTTGGGAGCCGGCGGGGCCGGCGGCGGCGGAGCCTTCTCGACCATGACGTGGTGTCCGTGCCAGAGCCTCGGCGCGTCCCTGGGCGGATCGCCGTCATGGATCAGCTTGAGCACCCAGGACCCGTCTGCCAGCGCCGGTTCGGCGGTGAGCTTGCCCTTGTAGCCGCGGTGCTTGAGCTCTTCGATCAGGGGCACCGCGTACAGGACCAGGGTGTAGGGCAGGCGCATGGTGGACAGGCGCCCACCCTCGCTGGACCCGTCGACGCCAGAGGTCTGCGAAGCCACCAGGCCGGGCTGGGCGAGCACGCGGGCTAGGTTATCCGCTCCAGCCGGCGGGCCTTGACCGCGGCCAGCACGGCGTCGGCGGCGCCTTCCAAGCCCAGCCGGCCGGTGTCCAGGACCATGTCGTAGTGCGCCGGATGCGACCAGTCGTGCCCGTACACCTGCCGGATGTAGGCGCTGCGGTTGGCGTCCGTCGTCTTCATGCGCTTGCGCGCCTCCTCGGCGGTCAGGTGCAGCGTCTCGGCGCCCAGCTTCAGCCGGAAAGCCTCGTCGGCACGCAGGAACACGTGAGTCGCGCCCACCTCCTCGCGCAGGATGTAGGCCGCGCCGCGGCCGACGATGACCGCGTTGCCCGTCCGGGCGGCCTCCCGGATCACCTCCTGCGTGATCTGCAGGATGGCGCGCCGGGGGTCGAAGGCGGGGTCGCTGTAGGGCGGGGTCCAGGCCGCCACCTCGGGCGGCCCCGTGAACTCGACGGAGGCCGCGCCCAGGCTGGCCAGCAGCCGGTTCAGGAAACCGCCCGGCGACTCGTCGTTGCGCTCGACCTCGTTCTCCGGCATCTCCAGCCGGCGCGCCACCTCGGCCACGATGGCCTTGTCGACCATCTCGGCGTGCAGGCGGTGGGCCAGGATCTGGCCGACGGCCTCGCCGCCGGCGCCGAACTGGCGAGCGATCGTGATCACGGGCATGGGACGCCCTCGACGCTAACGCTTACTCGAGGTAGTCGCGCAGTTTTTTCGACCGCGACGGGTGGCGGAGCTTGCGCAGGGCCTTGGCCTCGATCTGGCGGATCCGCTCCCGGGTCACGCCGAATCGCTTGCCGACCTCCTCCAGGGTGCGCTGGTGACCGTCGATGAGGCCGAAGCGGAGCTGGAGCACCCGGCGCTCGCGCGGGGTGAGGGTGTCCAGGATGTCCTCGACCTCGTTGTGGAGCATGGTGAGGGAGGCCGCGTCCGAGGGGGCGACCGCCTCCTTGTCCTCCACGAAGTCGCCGAGGTGGGAGTCCTCCTCCTCCCCGATCGGGGTCTCCAGCGAGACCGGATCCTGGGAGACCTTGATGATCTCGCGCACCTTCTCGGGCGTGATCCCCATCTCCTCGGCGATCTCGTCGTCGCTGGGCTCCCGGCCCAGCTCCTGGAGCAGCCGGCGGGAGACCCGGACCAGCTTGTTGATGGTCTCCACCATGTGGACCGGGATCCGGATGGTCCGGGCCTGGTCGGCGATGGCCCGCGTGATGGCCTGCCGGATCCACCAGGTGGCGTAGGTGGAGAACTTGTAGCCCTTGTGGTAGTCGAACTTCTCGACCGCCCGGATCAGGCCCATGTTCCCCTCCTGGATGAGGTCCAGGAAGGACATTCCGCGGCCGATGTACTTCTTGGCGATGGAGACCACCAGTCGCAGGTTGGCCTCGGTGAGGCGCTGCTTGGCCTCCATGTCGCCGGCCTCGATCGCCTTGGCCAGCGTGACCTCGTCCTGCGCGGTCAGCAGCGAGACCCGGCCGATCTCCTTGAGATACATGCGGACCGGGTCGTCGAGGGAGACCGAGTCCATCATCTCGATCTCCATCAACATGTCGTCGTCGCCCTCTTCCTTCTCCTCGAAGTCGCGCTCGGAGTCGGAGACGTCGATCCCCATCTCCTTGAAGGCGGCGAAGATCCGGAACATCTGGTCCGGCTCCACGTCCATGTCGCCGAAGCCCTCGGCGATGTCGTCGGGCGCGAGGTACCCCTGCTCTTTGCCCTTGACGATCAGGGCCTCGGCCTGCTGGATCAGCAGGTCTTCGAGCTTGGTCTCGAGTTTTTCCTGGGTCTTGGCCAAAGTCGTTCGCTAACTCCCTTCTTCCCGCCGGAGCTCGGCCAGGCGTGATTCCAGAAGGGCTATCTGCTCGGCGTCGCCCCTCACCTCCGCGTCGCGCAAGTCGCTGATTATCGCTCGGGCGCGACGATCGCCGATTTGCTTCCGGATGCGGGCCACGACGTCGTCGACGGTGGCATCCTCAATGCTGGCGGGCGGGTGCGCCCAGGCCCGTCTGACGAGGTCCTGTTCCTCATCCGGGAAGCCAGGCAGGGCCTCTCCGAGAGCCTGCAGCCCCCCGTCTGTACCTAGGGTTTCCAGCATCCGCTGATAGGCACCACGCTCCTTGGGTTCCAGGTCCTCAAGCGTCAGCCGCCCGCGCACCCGGTGGATGGCCTCGGGGCGCACCGCCAGGATCTCCAGGAGATAGCGGAACGCAACCGACCATTCCTTTCCCGCAGGCTTCGGTTGCGAAACGTCACCGTTCGAGGATTGACCTCGACGGGCGCCGTCGCGGGGTGCGGTGGGGGGCCTGATCACGACCCGGTTGGCGTCGACGCCTAACCAGTATGCCGATTGCTGGCGATAGGTCTCCCGGAGGGCCGGATCCTCGATCTTGACCAGCACCTCGCCGACCCGGCGCAGGGCCACCTCCAGGTCGGCCGGGCGCAGGCTCGGGTTGAGATCGCGGATCGAGTCGCGGATCCAGAACTCCCAGCCCGATTGGGCCGCCTTGAGCACCTGCTCCCAGCGCGCCGGCGCCTGCTCGCCGGCCGCGCGCAGGAACTCGTCAGGGTCCTTGGCCGGCCCCTCCAGCACACCCACCTTGGTGCGCAGCTTGCCCTCCGCCGCCTGCTCGATGGCCTTGAATGCGGCCGCCTTGCCCGCGTTGTCGTTGTCGAAGACCAGCACCACCTCTTCGGTGAAACGCGCGAGCAGCCGCACCTGCTCAGAAGTGAGCGCGGTTCCCGAGCTGGCGACGGCGTTGTTGACGCCGAAACGGTGGGCGACGATGACGTCGAACTGGCCCTCCATGAGCACCGCGTGCCCCCTGTCCGCGATGCCTTGGCGGGCGACGTCGAGCGCGAAGAGTACGCGGCTCTTGTGGTAGGCGGGCGTGTCCGGCGTGTTGACGTACTTGCGCGGGTCCTCCGAGCTCACGGTGCGGCCGGTGAAGGCCAGAGGCGCACCACGCTCGTCGCGGATCGGGATCAGGACGCGTTGCGCGAAGAAGTCGCGGCCGTCGCCACGCTGGAGGCCGGCGGCGACGGCATCCGCCGCTTTGTGGCCGCGTTTCCGCAGGAACGACGCGAAGTTGGAGCCGCCCGGCGCGTAGCCCAGGCCGAACCGGCGGGCCAGCTCCTCACTGACATCGCGCCGCGCCAGCAGCTCGCGCCCCGCCTCGCCGGCGGGGGACGACCAGAGCACGTACTCGTAGTACTGCTGGGCCAGGCGGTTCATCTCCACGATCCGGCGCCGGAGGGCGGTCCGCTCCTTCTGGGCGCTCGACTCCTGCTTGCGCTCGACGCCCGCCATCTCGGCCAGGGAGTCGAGGGCGCCCTTGAAGTCGGTCTTCTCGATCAGCTCCTGGAACCTGATCACGTCACCGCCTCGCTGGCAGCCGAAGCAGTACCAGGACTGCATCTGCTCGTTGACCCAGAAGCTCGGCGTCTTCTCCGCGTGGAAGGGGCAGAGGCCGGTGTACTCGCGGCCCTGCTTGCGCAGGCGGACGTGCTGCTGGACCAGGTCGAGGAGGCTGACCCGCGACTTGATCTGGTTGACGAGGTCGTCATCGCGCTCCGCCCTGCCCCCCGCCATGCTGCTGCGATAGTTTGCCCTCCATGCAGGAGCCGTCGGCCGGCCCGCGGCCAGACTGGTCGCCGGTGCCGCGTCCGGGGTGCGTCAACGTCGAGGGCAAGGTCCTGCTGGCGCGCGAAGGACTGGTGCTGGCGATGCTGAAGTTCGAGGCCGGCGGGACCATCGACGAGCACGCCGCACCCCATGAGATCGACGTGGTCTGCCTGGACGGCGAGGGCTACATATCGATCGAGGACCGCGTCTGGGCGTTTCGGACCGGGCTCACCCTGACCTGGCCGCCCGGCCGCGTGCACCGGCTGTGGACCGCCGACCGGGCGATGGTGACGCTGATGGTGGAGCGGCCCGGAGGGTCTGCTTCGCCAGCTGCTGGATGAGCGCGGTCGCCTGGTGGCGGTCGCGGTCTTCGGTCGCCAGCAGGTCGAAGGTCTCGAAGGCAGTCAGCGCCCAGAGCGCGTCGATCACGTCATCGGTCGCCACGCCCAGCCGCCCCACGATCGCGGCCAGGCCCTGGCGGCGCCAGGGATCGCGCGCGATCTTCTGGAGCTCCGGGTCCAGCACCGACAGCGCGCGCAGCCGGCGGAGGGCGACCCGGTCGGAGGCCCAGAAGCGGCAGAAGACGGCGATGAACTCGTCCAGGGACTGCCAGGGGTCTTCCCGCGCGAAGGCCTCGGGCAGGCCCCGCAGGCCGCCGCGCGCGGCCAGATCGTCGAAGATCGCCTCCACCAGCCGCGGCTTGCTCTTGAACTGGTAGTAGACGGTGGCCCGCGCCACCCCCGCCCGGTGCGCCACCGCGTCGACCGTGAAGCGCGACACCCGGCCCGGGCGGCTCAGGATCTCGCGCGCGGCGGCCAGGATCCGCCCCCGGTTCTCATGGACCGCCGGCTCGCGCAGTCCCAGCTGGTAGGGCCGCGGGCTCACCCCCTTAGCCTACCTGCAATTTGTCCAGACGGTCTGTACAATTAATTTCCGTGATGAGACGCATGGTGACGGCGGCGCAGATCGTGGTGCGGGTGACGTTCGTGATCCAGATCGTGCTCGGGATCGGGCTCTGGACGGGGCGTTTCGATCAGGTCAGGCCGGTGCACATCGCGTCAGGGATCCTCCTGATCCTCGGCCTCTGGGTGCTGGCTGCGATCGGGGCGCGGAGCGCGGTGCCGATCGGCCTGGTCGTGGTGGCCTTTTTCTGGGGCGCGTTCGTGATCGTCTTCGGGCTGACCCAGGAGCGCATCTTCCCCGACACCGGGCACTGGGTCGTCCAGGTGGTCCACCTCCTGGTCGGCATCGCGGCGATCGGGCAGGCGGAGGCGATCGCCGCGCGCATCAAGAGCGGATGGAAGCAACCGAGCCCGGTGGCGGCTCAGCCCTGAAGCCGGATCGGGGCAGCTCCTAGGCGAACCGCTCCCGCAGCCGCTCCCGCAGGCCGCCTATCGGCACCCGCTCCTGCTCCATCGAATCGCGCTCCCGGATGGTCACCGCGCGGTCGTTCAGGGTGTCGAAGTCGATGGTGATGCAAAAGGGCGTGCCGATCTCGTCCTGGCGCCGGTAGCGGCGCCCGATGTTGCCGCCGGTCTGGTCGTACTCCGTCCGGTAGAGGGGCCTGAGCAGGCCCAGAACCTCGCGCGCGGGTGCGATCAATTCCTCCTTTTTGGAGAGCGGCATCACCGCCACCTGCACCGGCGCCACGTGGCGGTGAAAGCGCAGCACGACGCGCGTCTCGCCTCGCACGTCCTCCTCGTCGTAAGCATCGAGGAGCAGCACGATCATGGTGCGTTCCACGCCCAGCGCGGGCTCGATCACGTAGGGCAGGTAGCGCTCGTTGGTCTCGGGATCCAGGTAGGTGAGGTCCTCGCGGGAGTGCTCTTGGTGCGCGCGCAGGTCGAAGTCGGTGCGGTTGGCCACGCCCTCCACCTCGCCCCAGCCGAACGGGAAGTCGTACTCGATGTCGGAGGTCGCCTTCGAATAGTGCGAGAGCTCGTCCTTTTGGTGCGGGCGGGCGCGCAACCGCGACGCTGTGACACCGAGCTCCTCGGTGAACCAGCGCATGCGCTCCCGCACCCAGTACGAGTGCCACTCGTCGTCGGTGCCGGGGCGCACGAAGAACTCCATCTCCATCTGCTCCAGCTCGCGCACCCGAAAGATGAAGTTCTGGACCGTGATCTCGTTGCGGAACGATCGGCCCTGCTGCGCGATGCCGAAGGGCACGCGCACGCGCACCGAGTTCACCACGTTCTTGAAGTCGACGAACATGCCCTGGGCGGTCTCAGGGCGCAGATAGGCGACCGAGGCGCTGTCCTCCACCGGGCCCACGAAGGTCTTGAACATGAGGTTGAACTGCCGCGGCTCCGACAGCGGCCCGCCGCACTTGGGACAGCGTTGCGTATCTGTCAGGAGGTCGGCGCGCCAGCGCTCCTTGCACTCGCCCAGGCACTGCACGAGCGGGTCGCTGAAACCGCCGACGTGGCCGGAGGCCTCCCAGACGCGCGGGTTCATGATGATCGACGACTCCAGGCCCACCACGTCGTCACGGAGCTCGACCAGCGAACGCCACCAGAGGTTGCGGATCGTCCGCCGCAGCGTGGTGCCATAGGGGCCGTAGTCGTAGAAGGCGGCCAGGCCGCCGTAGATCTCGCTCGATGGATATACGAAGCCGCGCCGCTTGCACAGCGCGACCACCTTCTCCATCAGCTGCTCGCGGACGATCATCAAGCGGGGCTCCTCATGCGGCGCAGAAACTGCAGGGACTTGAGCCGGCGGTCGAGGTGGTGCTCGAGCTGCGCCTCCAGCACCGCCTCCACCTCTTCGAGCAGGCCGGGCTCCAGTTTGAGGCGTCGGTACAGCGCGATGTCGCCGGCGGCCGCCACCCGCAGCACCTTCAGGGCGGCCACCGAGACCTCCGGCATCCCCGCCAGGTGGTCGGCCGTGCACACCAGCCCGCCGGCCGGCGGCGAGAAGTACGCGGGCTCGGGCGCCAGCGGGCGCTCGCAGACCACGCACGTCGACAGGTTGGGCGCGTAGCCCAGGAACTCGAGCGCCTGGGCCAGGAAATAGGCGGAGGCGCGCCGGGGGTCGTCGTCCCGGGCCAGGTCGTCGAGGGCGAGCTGGGTGAGCTCGTACAGCCCCTCGATCGGGTGCCGGTCCTCGGACACCCGGTCCGCCACCTCGACGATCAGCGAGGCGTGCGCCGTGCGGTCGGGATCGGCGGGCACCCGCGCCCCGGGCAGGCGCACCGCCTGGGTGACCACGTCCAGCTGGCCGCGGCCGTGCGCCAGCTGGACGTCGACGTGCGCGAAGAGCTCCAGGGCGGGAGCCAGTTTGGAGGCGCTGCGCCGCACGCCCTTGGCGATGGCGGGAACCTTGCCGTGCTCGGAGGTCAGCAGCGTATAGATGCGGTCGGCTTCGCCGTAGTCGAGCTTGCGAAGGATGACCGCACGCTCGCGGTAGGTGGTCACTCCCCCCCGAGCAGATTGTCGACGAGGTTCTCACCGGGCAGCTTGGAATCCCGGGAAGGCGGCTTCATGCCGGCGTCGACCAGCGCCTCGTCCGGCCAGGCGTGCGCCGCCTTCAAGCGCACGCGCCCGATGCGCTGGCCGTCGATGTCCTCGACAGTCCACTTGATCCCGTTGGCGTCGAAGGTGGTGCCCTTCTCGGGAATCCCCACCGTCGCGTACACGTAGCCGCCCACCGAGTCGTAGTCGTCCGACTCCGCGACCCCCAAGGACAGCCGGTCGTTGAGCTCCTCCATCGAGTAGCGCGCGTCCACCACCGCCTCGGTCTCGTTGAGCAGGCGCAGCGGCTCCTCCTCGGCCTGGTCGTACTCGTCGCGGATCTCGCCCACGATCTCTTCCAGCAGGTCCTCGAGCGTGATCAGGCCGGAGGTCCCGCCGTACTCGTCGACCACGATCATCATGTGGACCTTCTTGGTCTGCATGTCGTGCAGCGCTTCGTCGACCTTGCGCGACTCGGGCACGAACTCGATCTTGCGCATGGCCTTGGCCACGCTGAAATCGCTGCGCCCGCCCACGTAGTAGAGGAGCAGGTCCTTGATGTGGATCAAGCCCTTGATGTGGTCGATGTCGTTCTCGTACACCGGCATCCGCGTGTGCTTGTGCTGGCGGTAGAGATCCGCGATGTCCTTCAAGGCGGCGGTCACCGGCACCGCGTTGATGTCGAGCCGCGGCACCATCACCTCCCGCACCGCGGTGTCGCCGATCTCGATGATCCCGTGGATCATCTCCCGCTCCTCCTCCTCGATCACCCCTTGCTCCTCGGAGATGGCGAGGATGGTGAGCAGCTCCTGCTCGCTGAGGTAGGGCGCCCGCGCGGCGCGGCCGCCCGTGATCGCGACCGCCACCCGGGTGATGAACCAGAGCACCGGCGCCAGCACCCGGGAGAGCCAGAGCACCGGGCCCGCCGTGAGCAGCGCGATCCGCTCCGCCTGCCGGATGGCCAGCGACTTGGGCGTCACCTCGGCGAAGATCAGGAGGAAGACCGAGAGCAGCAGGGCGGTGGCGAGATCGCCCCAGAAGCCCCAGCTGCGCGGCATGTACTCGACCGTGAGCAGCGTGGTCATGGAGGAGGCCACGATCAGGGCCACCGTGTTGAGGACCAGCACGGTCGAGAGGAAGCGGTTGGGGTCGGCCTGCAGCCGCTGCAGGATGGCCGCCGCCTTGCTGCCCTCCTCCGCCAGGTGGCGGACCCGGAGGCGGCCGACCGAGGTCAGCGCGGTCTCGGTCCCCGACGCCAGCGCGGAGACCACCACGCAAACGCACAGGACAGTGACCTCGACCGTCGCCAGCGGGCTCATCTAGGGGACTACTTGAATAGCTCGCTCACGCTGCGGTTCTCGTGGACCCTAATGATGGCCTCCGCCAGCAGCGGCGCCACCGACAGCACCGTCACGGGCGCACCCTGCTTCTCGGGCGGCACCGGGATCGAGTTGGTGACCACCACCTCGTCGATGGGCGCCGTGCGCAGGCGTTCCACGGCGCCCGGCGTGAGCACCGGATGGGTGGCCGCGAACACCACGCGGCGCGCGCCCTGCGCCTTCAAGGCGACGGCCACCTCGACCGCGGTGCCGCCGGTCGAGATGATGTCCTCCACCACCACGCAATCCTTGCCGCGCACCTCGCCGGCCATCTCCAGGATCTCCGTGCGCTCGTCCGCCAGCCGCCGCTTGTAGACGAAGACCAGGGGCGCGTTGAGCAGCTTGGCCACCGACTCCGCGCGCTTGGCGCCGCCGGCGTCGGGGGCGACCACCGCCATCTCGCCCGAGGACCCGGCGCGGATGTGCTCGGCCAGGATCTTGTGCGCGCTGAGGTGGTCGGTGGGGACGTCGAAGAAGCCTTCGATGGCGTCGGCGTGGAGGTCCAGCAGCAGCAGCCGGTCGGCGCCGGCCAGGGTGATGAAGTTGGCGATCAGCTTGGCGCTGATGGGTTCCCGGGGCTGCGACTTGCGCTCCTTGCGCGCGTAGCCGTAGTAGGGGACGACCGCGGTCACGCGGCCGGCCGAGGCGCGCCGCAGCGCGTCCAGGATGATGAACAGCTCCATCAGGTTCTCGTTGATGGGATGGCAGGTCGGCTGCACCACGAAGACGTCGTGGCCGCGCATGGAGTCCTGGATCTTGACGTCGATCTCGCCGTCGGGAAAGCGACGCACGCGGGGATCGGTGAGCGGGACCGACAGCTCGCGCGAGATCAGCTCCGCCAGCTCCGGATTGGCGCTGCCGCAGATCAGCTTGAGCGCGCCCCAGGGCGATGTGTCCTCGCTCGCGTACTCCACGGCCGTCTGCAGCCTCCCGATCATGTGCACCCCCTTTGTGAGGACGCCGCCCTCATGAGACCTGCGCCTTCTTGCGGATCACCCGAGCCGGCACGCCGACCACCACCGCGTCGTCGGGCACATCGCGATTGACCACCGACCCCGCGCCCGTCTTGGCGCGCTTCCCCATCTTCCGGGGGGCGACGAAGATGGTATCGACCCCCACGTCGCCGTCATCGCCGATCTCGGTCGGGTGCTTGGTCTCCTTCTCGCGATCGTAGTTGGCGGTGATGGTCCCGGCGCCGATGTTCACGCGCTCGCCCAGGATGGCATCGCCCAGGTAGGAGACGTGGGGCACCGCGCTGCCCGCCCCGATCTTGGAGCGCACGATCTCGGCAAAGCTGCCGACGTGCACGCGGAGCCCGATCTCGGTACCCGGGCGCAGCTTGGAGTAGGGGCCGCAGTCGGAGCCCTCGGCCATGCGCACGCGGTCCAGCCAAGCGTGCTGGATCCGGCAGCCGGCGCCGATTCGCGAGTTGCGGATGTCGGCGTAGGGGCCGATCCGGCAGTCGCGGCCGATCACTGTCTCCCCGCGCAGGATCACGCCGGGCTCCAGCACGGTGTCCTCGCCGACCCTCACGGTGGCGTCGACGTAGGTGCTGTCGGGGTCGACGACGGTCACGCCGCCGCGCATCAGGTCCTCCAGCACGCGCCCGCGCATCGCCTTCTCGGCCGCGGCCAGCTGCACCCGGTCGTTTATGCCCAGCGCTTCCTGGGCGTCCTCCAGGCGGACCACCTCGGCCGGCTTCAGCGACTTGAAGACGTCGGTCAGGTACAGCTCGCCCTGGACGTTGGCGGGCTGCAGGCCGGCCAGCGCCTGGAGCAGCGCGCTGCCGCCCCGGAACACGTACAGGCCGACGTTGATCTCCCCCACCTCGCGCTCGGCGCGGGTGGCATCCTTGTACTCCACGATGCGGTCGAGCTTGCCCTCGCCATCCCTGATCACCCGCCCGTCGGGCCGGCGAGGATCCTCGATCGAGGCCAGCGTGGCCACCGTCCCCGCGCGTCGGTGGGCGGCCAGCAGGGACTTGATGGTGCCCGGCCGGATCAGCGGCGCGTCCCCGTAGAGGACCACCACGTCGCCCTCGCCGAGCACGTCGCGGGGGGCCTGGGCCAGCGCGTGGCCGCTCCCCCTGGGCTCCTCCTGGTAAGCGACCTCGGCCCGGCCGCCGATGTGCGAAACCAGTTCCGAGTGGCGGGGGTTGAGAACGATGACGATGCGGCGGATACCCGCCTCCGAGCAGGCGTCGAGAACGTGGTCGATGATGGGCTTGCCGGCGACCGGGTGCAGGACCTTCGGCGTCCTCGACCGCATACGTGTCCCCAGACCAGCGGCTAGGATGACGGCCGAGAGTGTTTGATCTCTCAAAAGGGGGTCCCCGAAGGGTGAGCCGAATTATAAGGATCGCATCCGGGGCTTCCCTGGCCGTCGCCACCCTGCTGCTGGCGGCCTGCTCGGGCGGTTCCGGGAACGCCCACACCGCCTCGACAGCGAGCAGCGCGGTCACCGCCAAGCCCAGCCCGAGCGCGTCCGTGGACACCGGCCCGGCGTGGGTGCTGACGCCGGTCGGCCTCAACCTCCGGGCCCAGCCCGATGCCGCCTCGGAGCGCCTGGGCACCTTCCAGCAGGGCGTGCAGCTGGACGTGCTGGACCACCAGTCGGGCGCCCAGAACTGGCTCAAGGTTCGCGGCCACGACAGCGGGACCGTGGTGGGCTGGGTGCTCGACTCCCCCGACCTCCTGATCCACCGCTCGGTGGCGCTCCACTACGACCCCAACCAGGGCTGGTCGATCCTCTTCCCCACGGAGTGGACGCTCAGCAGCAGCGGCGCCCAGACCACCTTCACGGGCAGCGGCCAGCTGCTGTCCGTGGTTACTGGCAATGCCGTCGCCAACCTGCCCAACACCCCGCTCTCGGCCGGCCACCAGGTCCGCCAGGAGTCGCCGATCGAGATCTACGGCAAGACGACCTACCTCACCGTCTACCAGCTCGACGCGGGCGGCTTCGAGTACGACAGCTCGGCCGCCTTCGCCCAGAAGGCGCTGCTCTTCTCGTTCCGGGACACCTCCGCCCGGACCTCCGACACCGGCCTCTTCAAGCAGCTACTGGCCAGCGTGATCGTCCAGTAGGCTGGGGCCGAATGGACGAGATCGCGGTCCCTGCCCGCCTGGCCGTACTCCCGCTCAAGAACACGGTGGTGTTCCCGGGGATGATGGTGCCCCTGGCGGTCGGCCGCCCGCGCTCCCTCCAGATGCTGGAGGACCTGCCGGTCGTGGAGCGCGTGATCGCCTGCGCCGCCCAGCTCGACGAGGACACCGAGGAGGCGCGCTGGGAGGACATCCACAAGGTCGGCGTGGTGGCGCGCATCCAGCACCTGCTCAAGCTGCCCGACGGCACCGCCCAGCTGGCCGTCCAAGGCCTGCGCCGGATCCGGCTGGTCGGCTGTGAATCGGACGACCCCTACACGGTGGTGGCGGCCGAGGCCTACGACGAGGATCCTGACACCGAGCCCGGCTCCATGGACCGGGAGGCGGTTGTGCGCACCGCCCTCTCCACCTGGCAGCAGCTGGTGGCGATCGCCCCCTACCTGCCGGGCGAGCTGCTGGGCGCCGCCCACGGCTTCGACAGCCCCAGCCACCTCGCCTACTTCCTGGCCAACCACGTGCGCCTCAGCACCGAACAGCGCCAGGAGATCCTGGAGATCGACTCCGGCATCGCCAAGCTGTCGCAGCTGCTGGGGCTGATGGCGCACGAGCTGGAGGTGCTCGAGCTCGGGCGCCGGATCCAGAGCCAGGCCGAGGAGTCGATCGGCAAGTCCCAGAAGGAGTACTACCTGCGCGAGCAGCTGAAGGCGATCCAGCGCGAGCTGGGCGAGCTGGACGCCGACGCCGCCGAGATCCAGGAGCTCCGGGAGCGGATCGAGGCCTGCGGGATGCCGCCGGAGCCGCGGCGCGAGGCCGACCGCGAGCTGTCGCGCCTGGAGCGCATCCCCACCGCCTCGCCCGAGCACTCGGTCATCCGCACCTACCTCGACCTCCTGGTCTCGCTGCCCTGGAACGTGACCACCGAGGGCCAGCTGGAGGTGGCCGCCGCCCGCGAGGTGCTGGACGCGGACCACTACGACCTCGACAAGGTCAAGCAGCGGATCGTCGAGCACCTGGCGGTGCGCCGGCTCAAGCAGGAGCGCGGGTCGACCGAGAAGGGCCGGGAGCCGATCCTCTGCTTCGTGGGGCCGCCGGGAGTCGGCAAGACCTCGCTCGGCCAGTCGATCGCGCGCGCCATGGGCCGCAAGTTCGTGCGCGCGTCGCTGGGCGGAGTCCACGACGAGGCCGAGATTCGCGGCCACCGCCGAACCTATATAGGCGCCCTGCCCGGCCGCATCATCCAGGCCATCCGGCGGGCTGAGTCGGCCGACCCGGTGTTCATGCTCGACGAGGTCGACAAGCTCGCCTCCGACTGGCGCGGCGACCCCTCGTCGGCGCTGCTGGAGGTGCTCGACCCGGAGCAGAACAAGGACTTCCGCGACAACTACCTGGACGTGCCCTTCGACCTCTCCAAGGTCATGTTCGTCACCACCGCCAACAGCCTGGACACGGTGCCGCCGGCGCTCCGCGACCGCATGGAGGTGCTGCAGCTTTCCGGCTACACCGAGGAGGAGAAGGTCCACATCGCGGCCCAGTTCCTGGTGCCCAAGCAGCTGGACGCGCACGGGCTGCGGCCGCGGGAGGTGACGTTCACGGACGAGGCGCTGCGCACGATCATCCGCCAGTACACGAGGGAGGCGGGCGTGCGCTCGCTGGAGCGCGAGATCGCCGGCGTGCTGCGGCGAGCTGCGGCGGACGTCGCCGAGGCCAAGGTGGAGTCACCGCTGACCGCGGACCTGGGCCGGGTCCGGGAGGCGCTGGGCAAGCGCCGCTTCTACGACGAGTCGGCGGAGCGCATCGACCGCGCCGGCGTGGCCATGGGCCTGTCCTGGTCGCCGACCGGCGGCGAGATCATCTTCGTGGAGGCCGCCGTGGTGCCCGGCAAGGGCGAGCTGCGGCTGACCGGCCAGCTGGGCGAGGTGATGAAGGAATCGGCCTCGGCGGCTCTCTCCTACATGAAGTCGCGCGCGGACGAGTTCGGGATCTCGCGGAAGGTGTTCGAGGAGATGGACATCCACGTGCACGTGCCCGCCGGCTCGCAGCCCAAGGAGGGGCCGTCGGCGGGTGTGACCGTGGTGGCCGCGATCGCCTCCATCCTGACCGGCGCCGTGGTCCGGGAGGACCTGGCCATGACGGGCGAGATCACCCTGCGCGGCAAGGTGCTGCCGATCGGGGGTCTCAAGGAGAAGGTGCTGGCCGCCCACCGCGCCGGCTTGCGCCGGGTGCTGATGCCGTCGCGCAACGAGGCCGACCTGGACGACATCCCGGCCGAGCTGCGCGAGGAGATGGACCTGGTGCTCGTGGAGTCGATCGACGAGGTGCTGCGGGAAGCCCTGCCCGGGCTAGCGCCGGGCGGTCAGCTCCCGGTCCCGCACCCGGCGGTGCGCGTCTAGCTCGAGCGCGTCGTCCAGGGGGTCGAGCCGGTGGCTGTGGCGCCGGCGCTGGAGTGCGGTCGCCGTCACGTGGTCGGCCAGGTGTGGGTTCTTGGGCAGCAGGGAGCCGTGCAGGTAGGTGCCGAAGATGGTGCCCAAGGCGACGCCCTCGGTCCCGTCCTCGCCGTTGTTGCCGGAACCGGCGATGACCCTGCCGAGAGGCTTTAGTTGTTTTCCGAGGAAGGTCCGGCCGCTGTGGTTCTCGAAGCCGACCAGCGTCTTGGGCTCGAGGTCCGCCGCCAGGTCGGAGATGTCGACCACCACGTTGCCGATGCAGCGCTGGCTGCCCGCCTCGGTGTGGAGGTCGAGGAGGCCCAGCCCGGGGAAGCGCTCGCCCTCGGCCGTCTGGTAGTAGTGGCCGAGCAGCTGGTAGCCGCCGCAGACCGCGAGCATGGCCGCGCCCTGCGCCAGGGCCCTGGTCAGGGGCTCCGCCTTGAGCTCCAGCAGGTCGTCGTAGACCAGAGCCTGCTCGCGGTCCTGGCCGCCGCCGAAGAAGAACACGTCGACGTCTTCGATGCCCTGCTGGCTGCCCTTGCCGAGCTCCAGCACCCTGGCGTCGAAGCCGCGCCATTGCGCGCGCTGGACCAATGTCAGGATGTTGCCGCGGTCGCCGTAGATGTTCATCAGGTCGGGGTAGAGCCAGCCGACCGTGAACTTGGTCACGTGGCCCAGTATGGCTTCAGCCATCCGCGCCGAACCAGGATCGCGCGCAGGTCCAGCATCGCCGTGTAGGTGCAGAGCAGGAAGGCGTGCTCCTGCTCCGGCGTGAGCTCGATGATGCGGTCCAGGGCGCGCCCCAGGTCGGGCTCCGGCGGCTCGGCCTTGACCCCCGCGTACTTGAGGCGGACGGCCAGGTCGTGGGCCCGGTCCCCGGTGGGCACAATCATTTGTACAGACGGTCTGAGCAATTCGAAGTCGACGTCCCAGATCCAGGAGACGTCGGTCCCGTCGGCGATCCGGTCGTTGAGCGCGATCAGGTACCGCTTGCCCTGCGCCAGCTCCACCGAGTCCCGGAGCACGGAGTTGAAGCCGGTCGGGTTCTTGGCCAGCAGGATCGTGAAGTGGCGGCCCTGGGCCTCGAAGCGCTCCTGGCGGCCGAAGGCGGCGGCCACGTTCTTAAGGCGCTCGGCGATGTACAGCGGCTCCAGCCCCAAGGCTCGACCGACGGCGAAGGCGGCGGTCACGTTGTAGGCGTTGTAGAGCCCGCCGAGGCGGGCCTCCACCAGCTGGCCCTCGATGTTGAGGCCCATCGAGTCCAGCCCGTTGAGCCGCAGATGGCGGGCGGCCACCTCGAGCGGCGGCCGCGCGAAGTCGCCGTTGGGACAGCGGTACTCGCCGTCGTGGCCGACATACACGGCGTCGAACTCGAGAGCGGCCCCGCAGCGCGGGCAGGTTCGGGCGTCCGCCGCGTGGGGCAGCGGCTGGGCGCCGGCCTCGCGGTCGTCGATGCCGAACCAGAGCGGCTTGCGCTCCAGGTGGGCGCCCAGCTCGCCGATCCTGGGGTCGTCGGCATTGAGCACCGCGGTCGCGCCCTCGGGGAGCTTCTCGAGCGCGCGCTGGATGGTGCGCGCCATCAGCTCCAGCTCGCCGTAGCGGTCCAGCTGGTCGCGGAACAGGTTGAGCACCAGCACGGCCCTGGGCTGGATCTCGTCGACCGCCGCCGGCAGCGTCGCCTCGTCGATCTCGAAGACGCCCCAGTCGGCGCGCAGCCGCCCGTCGAGGCCGGCACCCGCCACCGCCGCCGCGGTGGCGCCGAAGATCAGGTTGGCGCCGGCGCGGTTGGCCACCACCCGAGCGGGAAGGCCCTCCAGGAGGGCGTGGACGAGCCGCGAGGTGGTGGTCTTGCCGTTGGTGCCGGTCACGATCACCGCCCCGCCCTTGAGGTCGCGGGCGAGGTTGCGAAGCACGTCGCGATCGAGCGCCCGCGCCACGTCGCCGGGGAAGGTGGTGCCGCCGCCGCGGCCGGTGAGGCGGCTGAGCGAGCCGGTGGCCTTGCCGGCCATCACGGCCAGCGCGGTGCGCACCGGCATCAGCACCACCTCGGCACGGCGCGCGCGGTCACCGACCAGGCGTTGTGCGGTGCCTGGCGGCGGCGCAGCTCAGCCTCCGGGGCGGTCGCCGCAGCGGCGAAGAAGGCCGACCCGCTGCCGGTCATCTGCCAGCCCTCGCCGAGCTTCTCGGCGAACGCGGCCAGCCGCTCGTCGGCCAGCAGCGCGGCCCTGGTCAGGTGGTTGGCGCCCTCGCCGCCGACCTGGTCCCAGCGGGCGTAGACGGCGGCGGTGCTGAGCTCAAAGCCCGGCCAGGCGATGGCGAACCAGGCCGCGGTGGTGGTTGCCGGCTCGAGCTCAACGCCGCGACCGCGGGCGCGGGCGGCGCCGCCGCAGAGAAAGAAGGGCACGTCGCTACCAACGGCGGCCGCCGCGGCTCCGATATCAACGCCGTGCAGGGCGGCGGCCAGCAACAGCGCGGTCGCGGCGTCGGAGCTGCCTCCACCCAGGCCGGCCCCGGCCGGGATCCGCTTGTGGAGGCGGAATCGCGTGGGCAGCGGCCGGCCGCTGGCCCGCTCCAGCTCGGCCAGCGCCTTGAGCACCAGATTGTCAGCCCCCAACGGGACCTCGCCGTCGACCTCGAGCGCGGTTTCGGACGCCGGCTCGGCCTCGATCAGGTCGTGGAGGTCGATGGCCTGGAGCACGGTGTCGACCTCGTGGTAGCCGTCGGTTCGAAGGCCGGTGACCGCGAGCGAGAGGTTGAGCTTGGCGCGCGCGGGCAGCGCCAGGATCAATCCGGCGCCCGCAGCTTCTCGCGGTAGAGGCGCCCATTCTCCTGGTAGTGCTGGGCGGGGCGGCCGATCCAGTCCGCGGACGAGCCTGAGAGCTCCTTCTTGACCTCGGCCGGGACGCCCGCCGCCAGGTGGCCTGCAGGCACCTCCATGCCCTCAGCGAGCACAGCGCCGGCGGCCAGCATGGCGCCCTTCCCGACGCGGCTCCTCTGCAGCATGATGGCGCCGGTCCCGACCAGTCCGCCGTCCTCGACGGTACATCCCTCCAGGCAGGCGAGATGGCCGACGGTGACGTTCCTGCCCAGGATCGTGGGCAGGTTGTGCGAGCAGTGGATCATGGAGTTGTCCTGCACGTTGCTGCCCTCGCCGATCACGATGCTGGACTCGTCGCCGCGCAGCACGACTCCGAACCAGATGCTGGCGCCGGCCTGGACCTCGACGTCGCCGATCAGGACCGCGGTGGGGGCGATGTAGGCGTCGGGGTGCACGCGCGGTCGCCTGCCGTCGAGCTCGAACTCGGGCATCCGTATAATCCTAAATCCGTGCCTGATCCCAACCTGGAGTCGACGCATGGCTAACATCGCCTCCTCGAAGAAGGACGCGCGTCGGAGCGCGGTTCGCGCCGTGCGCAACCGCGGCCTCAAATCCTCGGTCAAGACCAAGGTCACCAAGGTCCGGCGGGCGATCCACGACGGCGAAGAAGACGTCGCCGAGCTGGGCATGGTCGCCATCTCAGCGCTCGATCGCGCGGCCGCCAAGGGCATCATCCACCGCAACAACGCCGCCCGCCGCAAGTCGCGGCTGATGAAGCGGCTGGCCACCGCCGGCGCGGAGCCCGGGGCCGCCGCTCCGGCCAAGGGCGCCAAGGCGGCGCCCAAGAGGGCGGCCGCCAAGCCCGCGGCCAAGGCTTCCGCGAAAAAGGCCCCGGCCAAGAAAGCCGCTGCCAAGCCGGCCGCCAAGAAGAAGTAGCCGGGCCCCTAAATTCGGGCCAGCGCCACCTGCAGGCCCAGCTCGGCGTCGATCTGGCCTGACTTGACCTCCCACTCGTAGTCGAGCAGCGCCCGCAGCCCCGCCTCCAGCCGCGCCGCGTCGGTGGAGCGGGCAGCGTCGTAGGCCTTCTGGACCACGAACGAGTGCTCCCGCATCGAGCCCTGGATGCTCGACAGTGACTCGCCGCGCTCCTGGCGGGTCTTGACCTCCAGCACCAGCGCCAGGTGCCTGGAGAGCCGGTAGGCGAGCACGGTGGGCTGCTCCCTCTCCAGGAGCTGGTCGAGGGTGCGCCAGGCCTGGGCGGTGGGGCGCGGAAGCAGGTGGTCGGTGAGCTTGAAGATCTCCTCCTGGCGGCCGCCGGCCAGCAGCTCGGCGACCGTGTCCAGATCCAGCTCGCCACCGCCCGCCCGGTAGGCCGCCAGCTTGCGCAGCTCGGAATCGAGGATGCCGAGGTCGGGCGGGCTGGCCCGGACCACGGCGGCGGCGACCGCCGGCGGCAGCTCGAGGTCGCGGGCGCGCTGGTGACCCCAGTCCGTGAGGGCGCGGCCCTTGAGCGGCGACATCTCGCGCGCCTGCCCGGCTGCCAGCGCATTGACAGCCTTCACCAGCTTGGAGGCGGCGGGCAGCTTTCCGCTCACCGTGAGCAGGAGCCAGGTCGACTCGGGGACCTCGTGGAGCGCCGGCGCCAGCCCGTCGGCGCGGCGCGTGGCGATGCCGCGGGCGGCGATCACGCGGTGGGGGTCGAGGAATGGCGCCTGAAGCACGGCGTCTCGCAGCCGCTCGGCGGTCAGGCCGCTGGGATCGAGGGCCTCGTACCCGAAGTCGGAGACCAGGGGCTCGGTCCAGGCCGCGAGGGTCCGGCGCGACTCCTCGGCGATCAGGAAGGCCTCCTCGCCGTGCAGCAGAAGGACGCGCGGGGTAGCTCGCGGCGGCACGGCGCGATCCTACATGGGGAGCTCCACCGTGCCTTCCTGGTCGGTGCGGCGGAGGCTGCCGGCGGGCAGGCCGTGCGCGGTACGACCGCTGGCCAGGGAGGCGATCAGGACCCGCGGCCGCGCCTTCGCCAGCAGCTCGGGCGCGGGCGCGCTCTTGCCGCCACCGGGCAGGACGAGGTAGTCACAGCGGCCGCGGAGGAGCGCCGCGGCGTCGGCCTGCGCCTGCGCGTCGAGGTCGCCGAACACGCAAACGGCTTTGCCCGCCGGACCGGTGGCGCGCACGCCGAGGCCGACGAACTCGAGCCGGAACCCGCCCAGGGTGCTGACGCTGCCGGGCCCTGCCGTCCTGATCTCGGCGCCCTGCGACTGCTGTTCGAGCGCCGCGTTGCGCCAGGCGCTGCCCGGCAGGCCGCCCGCCGGCACGAACACCACGCGTGCGCTGTAGGTGGCGCCCTGCAGCCCGCCCACGTGACCCAGGCCCTGGCCGGTGATGACCAGCCCTTCGAGCCTCCGCCGCCAGGGTGGCAGCCGGGCGCCGATGGCGTCCGCCAGCCGCGCCGGGCTGGGACCGCCGTCGATAAGAACGGCGCCGTCGGGGCCGCGCAGAAGGACAGCCTGGCCATCGCCCACCGCCAGGATCGACACCGACGGCGGCGGGCGGGTCCAGGCCACCAGCTCGGCGCCGACGATCGCAACCGGTGCTGCGGCTGCCAGCAGCAGCGCCGCCAGCCGCCTACCCCCCTGCGTTCGGGCGGCGGCGACCACCCCGCCTACCGCCGCGTAGTACGCGCCGCCGGCCCAGGCCGGGAACGCCGGAATGCTGATCGCGGCCGCGGGCACGCGGGCCAGCAGCCAGGCGACCTGCTCCAGGTAGACGACGAGGGCGGTCAGGGGCAGGACCAGGACGCGGCCGAGCTCGGGCATGGCGGCCAGCGGTGCCAGCAGCAGGCCCCCGCCGACCATCAGCGGCAGCAGGGGCAGCACGGCGGCGTTGGCCAGCGGCGCCACCGGCGAGAGGACGTGGAAGTCGGTGGCCATCATGGGCAGGGTCCCGACCTGGGCGGCGCAGGTGACCGCAAAGGGCTCGCGGAGGAGGCGCGGAACCCGGTGCAGGCGCTTCTCGATGGCCGGAGTCAGGAGGACGATCGCGGCGGTGCCAGCGAAGGAAAGCTGGAAACCGACGTCCCAGGCCAGCTCCGGACGCCAACCGAGCATGGCGGCGGCGGCCATCGCCAGCGAGGTCCAGACATAGGTGGGCCGGCCCAGGGCACCGGCGAGCAGGGCCAGCCCGCCCATCGCCGAGGCGCGCACCGCCGCCGGGGTGGCGCCGCCGGCGAGCGCGTAGAGGGCGATCAGGCTGATGGCGGGCAGGGCCGCCCAACGACCGAGGAGGGGTCTGAGCGCCGAGGTGACAAGGCGTGCGAAGACGGCGACCTTGAGGCCGCTGAGCACCAGCAGGTGGACCAGCCCGGTCGCGATCAGGTCGGATTGCAGCCCGGGCGGGATGCCGGTGCGGATGCCGAGCACCACACCCATGAGCACGGCCGCATGCGGCGGCGGCAGCAGCCGGTCGACCGCTTCGCGGTAGCGATCGCGCAGCCAGCCGGGCAGAGTGCGCAAGCCGCCGCCCGTCTGCACGAGGTCGAGGCGGGGAACGTCCAGCTCGAGATAGGCCCCGCTCTGGGCCAGATAGGCTCGGCGGTCGAAGCCCGGCTGGTCGGCGGGCAGTTTCAAGCGCCCGCTCGCCGAGACCTGGTCGCCGGCACCCACGGCACCCGGACCGCGCACCCTGACCAGGACGTTGCCGATACCGGCAGGCCGATCGGCGGCGACCAGGGCCTCGTAACCGGCAGCGGTGAGCTTCGGATCATCGACCACGGTGCCCTGGACGATCGCCGTCCGCCCGGCGAGAGCCGCCGCCCCTGCCGCCTGGCCAGGGTCGGGACTCGTCAGCTCAGCGCGGGCCACGCCCAGCAGCGCCGACACCGCGAGCAGGCCGATCGCGGCCGGACGTAACGTGAGGGCGAGGCTCGCGGCCAGCGCGCTGGCCAGGAGCGCGGCGACGCCGATCCGGCCGTCGCCCGGCGCCAGCACGACCGCTAGTGCGATGGCGGTCGACCAGGCCACTGCGCAGGCGGTGGCGAGCGGCAGCGGGCCGATCACACGCGCACGTACTTCTTGGCGATGGCAAAGGCCGCCGGGTCCATTCCGACGGCGGTCACGAGCTCGTTGGTGCGCTGGAAGCCGCCAAAGTTGACGCGGTAGCGAATGGCCTCCGCGGCCAGGTCGGGGCTGAAGCCGGGCACGGCCGCCAGCTGCTCCTCGGTGGCGGCGTTGAGATCGACCAGCATCTTGGTGGTGCGGCCGGCGTTGCCCTTGAGAGCGGGCACCTTGACCTGCTCGCCATCGCGCAGTAGACCGGCCAGGTCGGGCATGCGGTCGGGATCCGCGTCGGTGGTGAGGCCACCGGCGGCGGCGATCGCGGCATAGATGCGGTCCCCGCGCGTCATCCGGTAGAGGCCGGGGTGGGCGACCGCGCCGCTGACGTGCACCAGCAGACCCGGCGTGGCCGGGACCGCTAGCGGCGGCGCCGCGGCGCCCGGGTCGCCCGGCACCTGCGCGGCCGCCGATTCTGGCGGAGGGCCAGAAACGAGCGCCGAGACCAGGATGGCCGCCGCCAGCAGGGGCGGCAGTCCGAGGAGCAGGAGGCGCCCCCAGGCAGGCGCCAAACGAAGCTGTGGCATCGGCGGACGAGGCTATGGCGCGACCGGCGCCATGCCAACGCCAGTTGTTAAGACCGCCTCTAGACTGGACGGCCGCCGGCGCGTTGGGGAGTAGCCAAGCGGTAAGGCGCCTGACTTTGGATCAGGAGATCGGAGGTTCGAATCCTCCCTCCCCAGCCAATTGGCGTCGGAAACCGGTTAGATCGAGTTCCTGAGCCTCCCGCCGGAGGGGTTAAGAACTACGCCGGAGGGCCGGCGGGAAGCCACCGGAAAGTGGTCGGAAAAGGCCACGATCAGGAGACTGGAGGGCTTGTTGGAGGCTCGCCGAGGGCGGAGGATGCCGCCCGTGAGCGAGGTCCTAGCCATGAGCAAGAACCGGGTCATCGCCCTTCCTGTCGCCACTCGCGCCGTCGCCAGCCAGCTGCGCGACGCCTACGACCTCTTCCGCCTGGAGAAGCAGGGCTCGCTGCTCTCGCCGGCATCGCTCAACTTCTACGACCTCCACGTCGGAAAGCTCCTGACCTGGCTGGAGGTGAACAACCCGGGCATGAGCCGCTTCGGGGACCTGGAGGTGGAGGCGCTCAGGCGCTACAGGGCCGAGCTGGCGGCCTCGCCCGGGCGCTACGACCGCCACCTGTCGCCGGAGACCCTGCTCTGCTCCCACCGGGCCCTGCGCGTCTTCCTGCGTTGGGCGGACCTCGAGGGCTACCCGGTCGACTCCCGTCTGATCCGGATGCCGGCGCCCCGGGTGCCCCACAAGGAGATGACCGTCTTCCACATGGTCCAGCTGCGCCGGCTGCTGGCGGCGGCCTCCCACTCACCGGCCGAGGAGCTCACGGTCCGGATACTGGTCGGGTCGGGGGTGCGGATGTCGGAGCTCTACGGCCTGGCACTGATCGGTCCCGACGGGCTGCCCGACCTGATGCTCGACTCCATGGACCGCGGCCGCGCCGAGCTGCGGGTCCGCGGGGACGCCGGCGCCAAGGGCCGAAAGGCACGTCGGGTGCCGGTGACGCCGGCCCTGGCAGCGGCCATCAAACGCTACGCCGCGCGACACCGCCATCCGCACGACTCGCCAGTGCTGCTCATCAACCGGTATGGACAGCCCTTCCAGAAGGGCGGCATCGATTCGATGATGAACCGCCTCCAAGCCGCGGTCGGCTTCCGCGTCCACGCCCACGCCTTCCGCCACACCTTCGCGACCGTGGCCACCCAGATGGGCTGGAACTTCGAGCGGCTGCGCTCCGCAATGGGCCACTCCGACTACGGGATCCTGCAGCGCTACGTGAGGTTGTCCTCGGACCGTGATCTGGGGTCCCGCAAGGACTGGGAGGAATTCATCGTCGGCGACCCGACCCTGAGGCGCTGATCGGGCCTCCTGGGATTACCGATCGGCACCGCTCGTTAGGTGAGCCCGAGCTCCTTCAGCTTGGCTCGCGCACGCAAGGTCCTGGCGGGATTCCACCCGGATTTCCCGAGTGCCTTCCGCAGCGCGCCGGTCACACCGTGTGGCACGGGCGCGCAGAGGCCGCTGTATTTCAGCGCAAGGTCGAACGATTGGGCGCCTAACCCTAACAGGTCGATATAGACCTGTTCGATCAGCGACTTGCGGGCACGATCCGTGGTGATATTCGCTGCTTGCCAGAGGGACAAAACGACCTCCCTCTGCTCGTTGCGGGTGCACGTGATGTAGATCTCGGTGAGCTTGGCCGCCATTGCCTTGTCCTCAACCCTCGTTAGCCCAATGGCCTCCAGGTAGGCGACGCTCGGCACAGAACTCCGCTCGGAAGTGAGGAGGGGTAAAACCAAACGCTGAAGATCGCTTTGGCTGAGTCGGGCGGCATACGCCCTGAGTCCAGCGACAACTGGGTCCAGAATCGCTCCTTTGCGAAAACGCACCGTTGCCACCAACACGTCCTCAGGGGACCCCGCCAATCGCTCAAGCCAAGCACGCAGTCCCCAATCGAAATGCGCTACATGCGAAGCACTGAGGGCGGCGATTTGATCCGGCGTAAACGGGACTGAGGTGGGCTCGAAGCGGCTCAAACCGGCCGTGGCTTGCAAGATTATCGACTCACGAACGCCCGCCGGCAACCAGGAGCAATTGGTAACGCCGGCAACCAGTCTCTCCACTTCGCCTCGAGCCGCGCCGAGGCCGGCGCGACGCGTCCACCTTTGCAAGATCCGAACCGGAGGGGCGGCCGCGGGTTGTGCCACCAGGGCTTGTGCCGCGGTAGCGGCGAGTCGTAGTGCAAGATGATCGTTAACCAGAGCAGGAGAAAGTAAACCGGCGCTCACAAATCGATCTGCAATGCTGATCCAACTCTCTGCCGCGTCGAAGTCAGCTTCGCTGGCAACTGGGACCGGCAGCGTGGCCCGGACCAGTGACTGCAGCGTGCTAAAGGACTCCGTGTCGGATTCGCCAGAGAACCGGCCGATAGCATCGATGGCCGCGAACTCGGATTCGCGCGGCGGTGCACCTGCGACTGCAATCGGCCACACGGCCGCCGCCAAACTGTCAGCGCTCGCGCTGATGTCTTCAGGAGGCATCTCCACCTTTGCAATCGCCTCCAAGCATTGCGGCCAAACGCCTATATCCACTTTCGGCAACGCGCTTAACACGAGGCTTGCGAACCGCACATCGATAGTCGGCGAGCCCAGCAGCACGTCCGATCTGTCGAACACCAAAGTCCGCAGGTCCTCGTCGTCAACATGTAGACCTACCGCGGCGAGTCGCTGCGGGCCCACAGCATCGATGTCGGCGGCAGCGTCAAGCGCTGCGCCGAACGCTGAGCAGAGATCGAGTTTAGGGTCCTCCTCGTCATCCTCGCTGGCTCGCTCGGCGGCGGCCACCGCCTCGGCAAAGCGGCCGCCCATCAGATCGACAAGTTGATCGTTGGGGCGCAACGTGGCGAGCTGCCGTCCGAACTCGGGAGCTGCCTCCGGATCGGTAAGGCAGGTAACGGCCAATTCAGCAACCGCCCCGTCCTCAAGCAGGTCAGCGTAAGGGAGACACTCGATCGCGTAGGCGGGTGTCGACCTCGCTTCGGCAATGGTCATCGCCAAGCCGAGCGTTGCCGTGCGTCGATCACCGTCAGCCTCCGAGGCAAGGGCAAGCAGGCCGGGTACGTCCGAACCCTCGAGCGCAACGCCATCCGCCATTGCCAGGACGGAATCGATGGCCCCCGCCCTCGCGGCGTTCAGGTTTGCAGGCTGAACGCTTCTGACCGCGGCGAGCAGCGACGACAAGACATTCTTCGTCTCGATGCCGATTGAGGCCTCCATACCCAGCCGCGCAAGGAATCGCACAGAGGCCACCTGCGCCTCTGGCGATAGCGACTCAACTGTAGACGCCACTACACCTGTCGATCCGTCGACGGCCTCTTGCTCGAGGGTTGCAGCGACCGATGGTGGCAAGCCGTAGGCTGCCCCCGCGCTCTCCATGTACAGCAGGTCGGCCGTGATGGGTGCTATTGCGTGAGTTCTGCGGAGGTAGCGGACCAGCTGTTTGTCCTGTGCTTTCCCGAGAGCCGTTCGGTCAGAGCGCTCCGAGGAGTCGGGCGGTTCAGGCGACTCACCCAAAATGACTAGGTCTGTGGGGCGCTGCTCCTGTGCGTATGATCGGGCGAGGGTCCAGACATCATCGGCGACATCCGGCGGTTTTGGCTGGTCATCCGCTGCCGAAAGCACCAATTCCGGCAGCCGCTCGTCGAGTTGTAGATCTCGCGCGAACAGCGGGAACTCAACCTTCAAACACACCAGCTTCGCGAGGACGTCGTACCGGTCGCCCAACTCGAACCCTCGGTCAGCGCGAGCGTGCATTGCCTCGGCGATGCGGTAGGTCATCGCATAGCTGTTGAGCAGCACTTTGACCCTGCGTGGCGACGTAACGTGCGTTGGCACAAGTATGGATACGATCTGATCCCTGCTTGGAACCTTCGCCCAGACTCCGAGACGGTCCTTCACAAGCGTCAAAGCGAGTGTGGAAAGACGGCGAGGCAGTATCGGAGGCAGTGCAATCTGATACTGAAAGATCTTGTCCAAGTAGGCGCCGCCGGCTGAGTAATAGGGGTTGACAATATCGATCGGAGTCGACTGCCGCACCTCGCGATCCAAGGCTCGCTCCAGCACGAGTTGATCCGCGGCGACGACAAAGACACACTTGGGCACCTCGAGAAAAGTGCGAAGGGTCTCAAGTGCGGAGACAACCTGGCGGGGTGAACATCGATCCAACTCGTCGATGAACACGACCAGCCGCTTCGTCTTAGCATCATCCACGAGGTCGCGAAACAGCTGCTCGAACTCTTCGTCACCGGAGGGCGTGGTGCGCTTCCGAGTGATAGGTAGCACCTTTCCGGTGAGTACCACGAACATTGCGGCGAGAGCCGCTGTCGGAAACGAAACCACGACGCTACTCCCTAAAGCGCCGCCGATATACGAGGCAAAAGGCTGATGCGCCACCAGCGCCCAAATGGCAGTACCAATCACTACGACGGTCTGGATCAGGGCCAGCACCGCCACGAACAGCGCAGCAATGAGCAAGAGGTCACGTGGCGGCAGTGTTATGGTCGTATCGGTGGTCTCTCGATAGAGGCCCACGGTATATTTGTCCTTCTTCACCTTCAGCGATTTCGCGAGTTGGCTAATGAAGTGCCTTCGCAAAGGCGTCTCCGCATATTTAAATGCGTCGAACCGAACCATTTTGGTAGTAGTGATACCCCTCAGTCGCTCGGCGAGCAGATTCGCAAGACCGGTCTTCCCTGATCCCCATGGCGCATAGATGGCTATGTTTGCGGGGGTCGGAACCTGCTGTACGAGCTCCGCGAGGTCATCTGCGACCTTCGCGTGACCCAAGAGGTCTTCGGTCCTGGTCTTGACCGCGCGGTCGTCTACTAGATCCAGGCTCCCCATCCGATGCAGGAGATCACCTTTTGTGGGGACGGTCAAGTTCTGCCGCCGGCAACGTCCGGCGATTGGTCCGACCGTTGTCATGCGGTCGCACAAGCTGTGCTTGAGGTGGACGCTCGCGGCGGCAACTAACGTGACGACGCCAGATCGGGTCACTGGCCCATCGTCTTCTGAAAAGACCTCTGGTCACGTGTGCTGGCGGTCAGGGGGCAAGGTGTGCGCTTTGTCGGATACGGCTCGGCGCTGCGCAGCGGCGGCTTATCTTGCTCACGCTGAAAGCGTGGAATAGGGACCACTTTGATCCCCATGAGGTACCACATTGGTCCCTCACCGGAGATGGGTGCAAGACGGACGTGCTCGGTACTTATGCCGACCCAACTGATGCATTTGTCGTGCTCTGCCTGCGACCGTGCACGCACCCAAACAAATGTGTGCTAGTCAGGAGACTGGAGCGCAAGAACGGCCTCTGTGCTTGAATACAATTTGAATACGAGCAGCCACGGGGCCCAAACTTTGGATCAGGAGACCGGAGGTTCGAATCCTCCCTCCCCAGCCAAATTATTGTCCGCCCGAGGGCGCCCCAGCAGGAGCGGTCGTCGAGTTTCTCGGGTCACCAGATCGGGGGCGGCGATCATCAACCCTGAGACACCCAGCTACCGCGCCTAGGCTGTACCCATGAGGATCACGCGCCACGGCGAGCACCTGGTCCAGCTCACGCGCTATGCCGCCGTCTTCCCGATGAACTGCTACCTCGTCCGCGAGGATGACGGCCTCACCCTGGTCGACACCACCCTCTCCTCCCCGGCGCCGGACGTGGAGCGCCTGGCGAACGAGCTGGGTCTCAAGGTCCGCAGGGTCGCCCTCACCCATGCTCACGGCGACCACGTGGGCGGCGTCCGCGGCATGCGCGAACGCTTCCCGGGGGTCGAGGTCTCGATCGGGGCCCGCGACGCGCGCCTGCTGGCGGGAGACAAGGCCCCGGTGCCGGGGGAGCCACCGAACCCGCCCAGGGGCATGCTGCCAACGGTCGCCTGGAAGCCCGACCGGCTGCTCGAAGCGGGCGACCTCGTGGGATCGCTCCAGGTGGTCGCGTCGCCCGGCCACACGCCGGGTCACATCGCCTTCATCGACTCCCGCGACCGCAGCCTGATCGCCGGCGACGCGCTCCAGACGCGCGGCGGGATCGCGGTCTCCGGGGTAATCCGCCCGCTCTTCCCCTTTCCTGCCCTCGCCACCTGGCACCGCCCAACGGCGTTGCGCAGCGCCCAGGCCCTGCGGGCACTCAACCCTTCCCGGCTGGCGACCGGCCACGGGGACGTGCTCGAGGATCCCGGCGCCGCGATGGATGGAGCCATCGAGACGGCGCGCCGAAAGTTTGCCTGACCGATAGGAACTCACGTGGCCCCGACCAAGACCACTCTTGACCTCCTGCGCCGCGCCAAGACGGCCGGCGAGATCGACGCCTTGATCCAGGCAGCCGCCCCCGACGGCCGGCTGCGGCAGGCCCTGGCCGAGCGCTACGACGAGCTGGCCGCGGCACCCAGACGCGATCCGTCCGCCTCCCTGCGAGCCGCGCTCCTACGCGGCTTGAGGCCGCTGGTCACCACTGCGGACCAAGTCCGGCTGGAGCGCGCTTTGGTCACCTACGAGTTCGGCCCTCAAGGCGAGAACTGCTCCGGCCTGCGGGCGGCGGCCCTGCTGGCGCTGGCGGAGCTGGACCCAGACCTGGCCGAGACCCACGCCGTCCACCTGCTCGGGGACCGGCGCAGCGAAAAGATGTCGGGCGAGCCGGGCCTGACGGCGGTGCGCTACCTGGCGGCCCGCGGCGCCACCGGCCCGCTCTACCTCCATGCCCTCCAGGGCAGCGCAGAGCAGGAGGTCTTGGCCGAGACACTGAGGAGTCTCACCGACGTGCCCGCGGCGCTAATCCTGGACCTGGCGGAACGGCTGCGCGCAAGCGACGATGCCGTGGCCCTGGTTGGACTCTTCGACCTGCTGACTACGCACGCCGAACCTGAAGCCTTCGCGCCCTTCGTGCGCGAGTGGGCATTGGAGACGAGGCAGCTGGACGTGCTCCACTTCGCCGCCGCCCAGGCCGTCGCCACCCGCCGAGCGCCCCTCATCGAGGCTTTGCGTGAGGCCGCCAAGATGAGCGGCGACCCGGGGCGCCGGCAGCTGCTCAGGGAGGCGCTGTCCGCCTGACCATTCCCGCCACCGCACCTGCGATCCGCGAGTAGTCGGGCGTGCGCCTGCAAACGCATAGCACCGATAGATTTAGGTAGATTTCGCCATAATTGAGCGGTTGAAAGCGCTCAACCGCTCGCCCTGGCTGGGGCTCGGCGAGGCCAGCCGCCTGCTCGGCATCACCCCCGGCACCCTGCGCCGCTGGGCGGACCACGGGCAGGTCCCCACCTTCACAACCCCCGGCGGCCACCGGCGGTTTCCCAGATCCGTAATTGAGGGTCTGGTGCCAACCTCCCGAACCCGCCGCCCGCCGCTGGGCGCCAGCCCCGACCGCATCGCCCACGCCTACCGCCACGCCCGCCCGGCCGCGCCGCCCTGGATGGCCGCGCTCACCGAGGCCGAGCGCACCGACTTCCGGCTGCGCGGCCGGCGCCTCCTGGAGACGCTCATCCAGCACCTCGACGCCACCGATCGGGCGGCCGCGGAACTGCTCCTGGAGCAGGCCGCCGGCGAGGCCGCCGACTACGGCCGCACCGCCGCCGCCCTCGGGCTCACGCTCAGCGACACCGTCCAGGGCTTCCTCAGGTTCCGCACTCCGTTCGTCGCCGAGCTGGCCGGGATCGCCCGCAAGAAAGGCCTCGACACCAGGGAGGCGACGGCGCTGCTGGTCGATGCGGAGGCGGTCATGGACCGCCTGCTGGTGTCGGTGATGACCGGCCACACGCGCCCGTGACCAACCTCGAGCCCTGGGTGCTGGCGGCCGATGCGGCGCGCGTGCCGGCCGGCGCGCGCGCCCAGCTGGCCGCCGCCTGGGCCGAGGAGGCCCGCCGGCCGGACCGCATCCTCCTGGAGACCTGCCACCGGGTCGAGCTCTACGGGATCGGTGCCCAGCCGGCCGGCGCGGTCGGCTGCGCCGAGCACCTGATCCGGGTCGCCGCCGGGCTGGAGAGCGCGGTGGTGGGCGAGGACGAGGTGCTGCACCAGGTCCGCCAGGCGCTCGCGACAGCCCGGGCCGACGGTCGTCGCGACGTGCGCCTGACCCGCCTCTTCGAGACCGCGATCGCCGCCGGGCGGCGGGCTCGGGCCGGGCGCACCGCGGTTAGCGCCGGCCTCGCCGAGCGCGCTGTCGCCTGGCTGGCCACCCGGGCCGAGCTGGAGCGGCAGCCCGTATTGGTCGCGGGCGCGGGTCGCATGGGCACCGCCCTGGCGCGGGCCGTGACCGCGGCCGGCGCGCGGGTCACGATCGCCAGCCGCGACCCCCAGCGCGCCCAAACCGCGGCAGCTCGCTTCGGCGCCCATCCCACCGACCTCAGAACCGCCGCCCACCAGGCCCCCGGCGCGGCGGCGATCGCGGTCGCCCTGGCCGGGCCCTGGCAGGTGCTGACCGGCCCTCTGCCCCCCACCGCCGATCTCTCCTCGCCCAGCGCCGTCCCCGCGCACGCCCGCGGCGAGTTCCTATCCGTTGACGACCTGTTCCAGGGAGCCGGCCCCCCGCCCGCCGGCTACGTGCAGGCGGCGACCGCGATCGTTTCCGCGAAGCTCGCCGAGTACCGCGATTGGCTGGAGGTGAAGTCCTGTGCGTGAGCTGATGCGCGTAACCGTCCCCACCCCGACCGCCGAGCGGCCCCGCCGCCTGCGGGCGACCCCGGCCACCCGGGCGCTGGTCAAGGAGACGCGGCTCACGCCGCGCCAGCTGATCGCCCCGCTCTTCATCGTCAGCGGCCGGAGCGTCAGGCAGCCGATCGAGAGCCTCACCGGCCAGAGCCGGCTCAGCCCCGACCTCGCGCTGGAGAGGGCCCGTGAGCTGGCTGCCCGTGGCGTCGGCGGGCTGCTCCTCTTCGGCATCCCGGATGCCAAGGACGCCGAGGGCCGGGCCGCCGCCGATCCCAACGGCCCGGTGCCGGAAGCGCTGAGCCGGATCAAGGACGCCGGCCTGCCCCTGGTCCTGATCGCCGACGTCTGCCTCTGCGAGTACACCAGCCACGGCCACTGCGGCGTGCTCAACGGCGAGACCGTGGACAACGACGCCACGCTGCCGCTGCTGGCCGGGGCGGCGGTGGCCTACGCCGACGCCGGCGCCGACATCGCGGCGCCCAGCGCCATGATGGACGGCCAGGTCGCTGCCCTGAGGGCCGGCCTCGACCAGTCGGGCCACTCGGACACCGCCATCATGGCCTACGCGTCCAAGGCGGCCTCGGCGCTGTACGGCCCCTTCCGCGAAGCCGCCGGGAGCACGCCCGGCTTCGGCGACCGCAAGAGCTACCAGATGGACTACGCCAACGGGCGCGAGGCCCTGCGCGAGATGGAGCTCGACGCCGCTGAGGGCGCGGACATCCTGATGGTCAAGCCCGCCCTCACCTCCCTCGACCTGCTCGCGCACGCGCGCCAGCGCTTCGACCTCCCGCTGGCCGCCTACCAGGTCAGCGGCGAGCTGGCGATGATCGAGGCGGCGGCTCAGCGGGGCTGGATCGACCGCCAGGGCGCCGCCCTGGAGACCTTGACGGCCATCGCCCGGGCGGGCGCCGGCATCGTCATCACCTACCTGGCGGCCGACGCCGCCGAATGGCTGCGGTGAGCCAGTTCGTCCAGGCGCTCGGCCTCGGCCTCGACCCGGCCTGGCGCCGGCGCACCCGTCAGGAGCGCTGCGACGACGTGCGCGACCTCGAACGCGCCCTCGAGGTGCAGCCCGAGGTGCGCACCTTCACCTACACCACGATCGGGCTGCAGGCCGGCACCGACCTCGTGCTCTGGTCGCTGGCCCCCTCCCTGGAGGCGCTGGAGGAGCGCTCGGCGGCCGTGCTGCGCAGCCGGCTGGGCGCCTGGTGCGCGGTCAGCGAATCGTTCCTGGGCATCATCCAGCCCTCTCAGTACGTCAAGAAGCCGACCCCGCAGGAGCAGTCGCTGTTCAGCGGCGAGCGCTCGCGCTACCTGGTCGTCTACCCCTTCACCAAGAGCGCCGACTGGTACCTGCTGGACAGGGAGACGCGGCAGCGCGTCATGAACGAACACATGAAGGTCGGGCACAGCTACCCGCAGGTGCGTCAGCTGCTGGCCTACAGCTTCGGCGTCGACGACATGGACTTCCTGGTCGCCTATGAGACCGACGACCTGCCCGCCTTCGGCAACCTGGTGCGCGAGCTGCGGGGCACCGAGAGCCGGCGCACGACCGTGCGTGACACGCCCATCCTGACCGGCGTCCACCGCGACCTGGACGAGGTCGCGCGGCTGCTGGGCGCATGATCGCGACCGAGCTCTTCCCGGGCGGCGTCAACAGCCCGGTGCGGGCATACCGTGCGGTCGGCGGTGAGCCCCCCGTCCTGGTGCGGGGCGCCGGCGCCCTGGTCTGGGACCCCGACGGCCGCGAGTACATCGACTACGTCGGCGCCTACGGGCCGCTCATCCTGGGCCACGCCCATCCCGCCGTGGTGGCGGCCGTGCAGGCCGCCTCCCGAGAGGGTGGGTCGTTCGGCGTGACGCACCCGGACGAGGTGCGGCTGGGCGAGCTGATCCGGCGCCGGATGCCGTCGATCGAGCGCCTGCGCTTCGTGAACAGCGGCACCGAGGCCGCCATGAGCGCGCTCCGGGTGGCGCGGGCGGCCACCGGCCGCGACCTGGTGCTCAAGTTCGAGGGCGGCTACCACGGGCACAGCGACGGGCTGCTGGCCAGGGCGGGCAGCGGGCTCGCCACCCTCGGCCTCCCCGGCAGCGCCGGCGTCACCGAGGCGGTGGCCGCCCAGACCCTGGTGGTGCCCTACAACGATCTCGAGGCCGTGCGGGCGGCCTTCGAAAGCCGGGCCGAGCAGATCGCGGCCGTGATCGTGGAGCCGGTGGCCGCCAACGTGGGCGTGGTGGCCCCGGCGCCCGGCTTCCTGGAGGGGCTCCGCCGCCTCACCGCGAGCGCGGGCGCGCTGCTCGTCTTCGACGAAGTCATCACCGGCTTCCGGGTCGCACCCGGCGGCGCCCAGCAGCTCTATGGCGTGACGCCCGACCTCACGGTGCTGGGCAAGATCATCGGCGGCGGCCTGCCGGTGGGCGCCTACGGCGGGCGGGCCGACCTCATGGACCTGGTGGCGCCCGCCGGGCCCGTCTACCAGGCGGGCACCCTCTCCGGCCACCCGCTGGTGATGGCGGCCGGGATCGCCACTCTGGAACAGCTCGACGCTGCGCTGTACGCCCAGCTGGAAGAGGTCGGCGCACAGCTCGAAGCGGGCCTGAACCAGGCGCTGCCCGAGGCCAGGATCGCGCGCGTGGGATCGCTGCTGACGGCCTTCTTCGGCACCACCCATGAGTTCGCGGGCTTCTTCCAGCGCCTGCGCGGGCGCGGCGTGCTGCCGGCGCCTTCCCAGTTCGAGGCCTGGTTCCTCTCCGCGGCCCACGGCGGCCAGGAGATCGCGAGGACGCTGGATGCCGCCCGCGCCCGCTAGCCGCTTCCTGGACGCGGCCCGCGGGCGGCCGGTGGACCGGACGCCGATCTGGATGATGCGGCAGGCGGGCCGCTCGCTTCCCGAGTACCGGAAGTTCAGGGAGACGCACCGGCTGGTCGACATCGTGGCCGACCCTGAGCTCTGCGCCGAGGTGACGCTGCAGCCGGTGCGCCGCTTCGGCGTCGACGCGGCGGTGATGTTCGCCGACATCATGCTGCCGCTCCGCGGCATGGGCGTGGAGTTCGAGCTGGTCGAGGACGTGGGCCCGGTGATCGCGTCCCCCATCCGCAGCCCGGCCGACGTCGACCGGCTGGGCGTCCCCGCCGGCGAGGAGGCGGCCCCGCAGGTGATCACGGCCGTGCGCCGGGTGGTCGAGGAGTCGCCGGTGCCGGTGGTCTGCTTCAGCGGCGCGCCCTTCACGCTGGCGTCCTACCTGATCGAGGGCCGCCCCAGCCGCGACTTCCAGATCGTCAAGCGCTTCATGTACTCCGAGCCCGAGGCCTTCGACCGCCTGCTGGCCAAGCTGGCCGCCATGGCCACCGCCTACCTGGCGGCGCAGGTTCGCGCCGGCGCCGCGGCCATCCAGCTCTTCGACAGCTGGGTCGGGGCCCTGGCGCTGGAGGATTACGAGGGTCGGGTGCAGCGGCACACGCGCGCCATCTTCGAGGGCACCGCGTATCTCGGCGTGCCGCGCATCCACTTCGGCACCAACACCGCCGGCCTGCTGGAGGCGATCGCGGCGACGGGCCCCGACCTGGTCTCGCTGGACTGGCGGGTGCCGCTCGACACCGGGTGGGAGCGGGTCGGCCACCAGCTTGGGGTCCAGGGCAACCTCGAGCCGGCGGTGCTGCTGGGACCTGGCGAGCTGGTCCGGGCCCGCGCCGAGGACGTGCTGCGGCGCGCCGGCGGCCGGCCCGGCCACGTCTTCAACCTCGGCCACGGCGTGCTGCCGGAGACGCCGCTCGAAAACCTGCAGCTGCTCGTCGACACGGTGCACGCCTGGGAGCTCGTGCATGCCGCGTAGCACCCCGACCGCCGTCGTCTGCATGGCCTACGGCAGCCCCCGCGACGAGGCGGCCGTGGAGGCCTATTACACGCATATCCGGGGCGGGCACGCGCCCTCGCCGGAGGCCCTGGAGGAGCTGCGGGGCCGCTACCGGGCGATCGGCGGCTCGCCGCTGGAGACGATCACACGCGCCCAGGCCAAAGCCCTCGGGGAGCGCCTGGAGATGCCGGCCTTCGTGGGCATGAAGCACGCCCCGCCCTTCATCGAGGAGGCCGTCGCAGAGGCGCGCGCGGCCAGGATCAAGCGCATCGTTGGCCTCCCCCTGGCCCCGCATTTCGCCGAGATGAGCCTGGGCGGCTACCAAAAGGCGCTGCGCGCGGCCTGGGAAGGCGAGCTGGTGTTCGTGCCCGGCTTCCACGACCACCCCTCCTTCACCGCCGCCGTGCGCGGGCTGCTCTCCGAGTCACTCGCCTTCTATCGCCCGGACCGTCTCTTCTTCACCGCCCACAGCCTGCCGGCCCGGATCGTGGCCGAGGGCGACGACTACCCGGGCCGCCTGCTGCGCTCCGCCCGGCTGCTGGAGGACCGGATGGACCTGCCCCCCTGGGAGATCGCGTTCCAGTCGGCCTCCACGACCGGCGAGCCCTGGCTCGGCCCCGACCTGCTGGACGCGATCGAGAGATCGGGCGCGCGGCGGGTGCTGGTCTGCCCCATCGGCTTCGTCGCCGATCACCTGGAGATCCTCTACGACCTCGACGTCGAAGCCCAGGCCTGGGCCAAGCAGCGCAAGATCGAGATCCGGCGCACCCCCTCCTTCAACGACGGCTCGCGCTTCATCGACGCGCTGGCCGCGATCGTCCGCGACGCGCTAGCCCTCCAGCCAGCTCCGCATCGGCGCTAGGAAGTACTCGTCCCAGCCGGCGTCGTGCGACTGGGCCTCGTTCTCATTGGGGAACGCGGTGTGGCGGAGGTGGACGTGGGTGGCGTCGCCGCCGGCGGGACGCAGGTCCCAGGCCACCACGGAATCCGGCCAGTCGGCCTCCCAGCCGGCCTGCCGCCAGCTGTACTCGAGCGCGTGGGGTCGCATGACGCGGGTGAAGATGCCGGTCGTCTCGCCGCCGAAGAAGCGATAGGAGCCGCCGGGGCGGAGGTCGACCGCGACGTCGCCGGAGCGCATCCAGGCCTCCACGCTCTCGGCGTCCGTGAGCGCCTCCCAGACCCGCTCGATCGGCGCCTTGATCTCGAGATCCTTCACGACCTCCGGCCCCGCCGGCGCGTCGGGCTCCGCGTCAGGCTCCATCAGGCTCCCCCTCCACGTCCACGCCGGCCAGCTTGAGGGCGGTGCCCACGAACTGGGCCTCGGGCAGGGCGCCCACGAAGGCACCAGTGCGGTTGATCACGGTGCGGGGCACGCCCGAGACCCCGAAGCGTTGCGAGAGCTCCGGGAACTCGTTGGCCTCGACGGTCAGCGCGCGCACGCGCTCGGAGGCCAGGGCCATCCGGTTGGCCAGGCTCACGGCCTGCGGGCAGTAGCGTCAAGTCGGAGTCGCAAAGACCATCACCTCGAGGTCCTGGTCGAGGCGGGCCAGCCACCCCAGCGACTCCGGGCTGAGGCCGGGATCGGCGGTGGAAACGCGCTCCATGGCGTCGACCACGGTGGCGAACTCGAAACCGCCGGGGAGTCCCTGCCAGGCGATCCGCGGGTCCCCGCCCGGCGCCGCCACCTTGAGCGTCGGCACCTCCTCGACATCCGGGGTCTCGGTGGCGGTGACGTCGATGACCTCCAGCGTGACCTTGTCCGGCGCCGCGTCCCGCAGCTCCTCGGCCAGCTGCCTGGCCTCCTCGCAGGTCTGGCAGCCCAGGCCGCTGGGCAGGATCAAGCGGCCGGAGCCGGGCCGGGTGTAGAGGGTGAGCTGGACCGGGCCGGTGAGTCGCTCCCCGAAGCGGGCGCGCAGCTGGTTGCGCACGCCCTCGCTCAGGATCGCCATCGCCGCTAGGTTATCGCCGTAGATGCTTGGCCTGGTCGCGGACGATCTCACGGGGGCCTGCGACAGCGCCGCGCCCTTCCTGGCCGGCGGGCGGGTGCTGGTCTGCACGTGGCCCGCCCTGGCGCCGGAAGGCGGCGCCGCCTGCCTCGCCCTCTGCACGGAGACCCGCGACGGCACGCCCGAGGAGGCCCGCGTCCGCTCCCGGCAGGCCGTGCACCTGCTGCTGGCGGCGGGCGCCGAGCGGGTCTTTCGCAAGGTCGACTCGCGGCTGCGCGGCCACCTGCGGGAGGAGATCGCGGGCGCCCTCGAGGCCTGGCCCGGCCGCTGCCTGCTGGCCCCGGCCCTGCCCGCCGAAGGCCGCTTCACCGCCGGCGGCCGCCAGGTCGTGGACGGCGAGGCGATCGACATCGCCACCCTGCTCCAGGGCCTGGACCGCGTGGAGATCAGGGACGCCGGCAGCGAAGCCGAGCTGGCCGAGATCGCGGCCGAGGTGGCCGAGGACAGGGAGCTGATGCCGGCCGGGACCGCCGGCCTGGCGGCGGCGCTGCCGGCCGCCCTGGGCATGGGCGGCGCGGCCGCGCCGGGCTGGCCGGCCTGCCGCCGGCCGCTGGGCCTGCTCGGGAGCAAGACCGAGGTCTCGGCCGGGCAGCTGGAGCAGGCGCTGGCCGCGGGCTGGGAGGTACGCCGGCGCACGCGCAGCGATGCCGTTGAGCTCGAGGACCATGACGCCCTCTTCCTGAGCGGCGGGGGCACGGCGGCGGGTGTCCTGGCGGCGCTGGGGGCCACGGGTTTGGAGCTGGTGGGCGAGGCGCTGCCCCGGGTGCCGGTGGGGCGCCTGCTCGACGGGCCCCACCGCGGCCTGGTGGTGGCTCTCAAGTCGGGCGGTTTCGGCGGGCCGGACGCCATCGCGGCGGTCATGGCTAGGCTCAGGTCCGGTGGCTAAGCCGACGCTGGTGATCTCGGCCGGGGACCCCGCCGGCGTGGGGCCCGAGGTGACCGTGAAAGCGCTCGCCCAGCCCGAGGTGCGCGAGCTGGCGCAGCTGATCGTGGCCGGCGACCCCGCCCAGCTGGCGCAGGTCGCCCGGGATCTCGGCCTGCCCGCCCCCGAGCGCGTCGAGCCGGCCGGCGATGCCGCCGGAGTGGAGCCGGGACGGTTGTCGGCGGCGGGCGGCCACGCCGCGGTGGCGGCGGTGCGGCGCGCCGTCGAGCTGGTGCGGTCGGGCGCGGCCTCGGCGCTGGTCACCGGACCCATCAACAAGGAGGCGCTGCGGCTGGCCGGGTACCCCTGGCCCGGCCACACCGAGATGCTGGCCGAGCTCTGCGGGGTGCCCGAGGTGCGGATGCTGCTGGTGAGCGAACGGCTGCGGGTCTGCCACGTCACCACCCATCGCTCGCTGCGCCGCGCCATCGAGGCCGTGACCAGGGAGCGGGTGCTGGAGACAATCCGGATGACCCGGGCTGGCGCGGGGCGTTTGGGCTTCGCGACCCCGCGGATCGCGGTGGCCGGCCTCAACCCGCACGCCGGCGAGGGCGGGCTCTTCGGCGACGAGGAGATCCGCGAGATCGCCCCCGCGGTGGAGGACGCGCGCCGGGACGGCATCGACGCCAGCGGGCCCTGGCCCGCAGACACCCTTTTCTGGCGCGCTGCCGGGGGCGAGTTCGATTTCGTGGTCGCCATGTACCACGACCAGGGGCACGTCCCGGTCAAGCTGGCCGGCTTCGACGAGGGCGTCAACGTCACCCTCGGCCTGCCCTTTCTGCGGACCAGCGTCGACCACGGCACCGCCTTCGACATCGCCGGCCAGGGCCGCGCCCGCTGGCAGAGCATGGCGGCCGCGATACGAGTGGCGGCCCTCGCGCGTTAGTTAGCGCATGAAAGTCCTGTTAGGCGCTGCGGTCGCCTTGCTCGCGGTCAGCGCCTGCGCCGCCTCTCCCCTGCCGGTGCCAGCCGCCGCCCCGGGCACGGTCACGGGCACCGTGATCATCGCCCCCTGCCGCCCCGTCGAGCGGGTGGGCGACCCGCCCTGCCCGCCCCGGCCCGGCATCAAGGTCCACTTCGAGCAGTCGTCGGTGACCAAGGCGACCGCCTTGACCGACGGGACCGGCACCTACGTCGTGACCCTGGCTCCGGGCGTCTACGACGTGTGGGCGGAGGGCGGCCTCCCGGGCCGGGGCAAGCCGGTGCCGGTGACGGTGGTCTCGGGGCAGACCGTGACCCTCAACCTGACCGTCGACTCAGGGATCCGCTAGGCCTTCGAGCGCGTCCACCAGCTGGTGCGCCGCCGCCAGCTGCTCCTCGTCCTTCATGCCGAACCAGGGGACGCTCAGACTCAGCCGGTCGGCATGCGGGGCCCAGCGCCGGATGGCGCCGGGGAGGTCGCCATCGGTGACCACCCCGAGCAGGTCGAGATAGCCCTCGTCGATGAGCTGCCGCGCCCTGGCTCGATCGCCGCCTCTGGACGCCTGCATGACCTGGTCGGCGAGGGCGCCCAGGCCGGCGTGGTCGAGCACCCGCCGGTAGCCGGGGACGGTGTAGGCGATCATCTGGCGGGCCGCCGACTCGCGGTCGGGCGCCACCACCAGCTGGAGCAGGATCGGCGGTGGCTGTTCGCGGCCGGCGACCCGGGCGCCGAGCTCCAGGGCGGGGCGCAGGACCTCCTGGATGTAGCGCTCAGTCGTGAAGGCGTGGCCGGCGAAGCCGTCCGCGCACTCGCCGACGATCGCGGTCATGTAGGGGTTGACCGCCGCCACGTAGATGGGCGGCGGGGTGACGCCCGACTCGGCACCGGGCTGGAGCGCGGGGCGGCGGACGTTGTAGTAGGGGCCCTCGTGCTTGCCGAAGCCGTGCTCGAAAGCGCCGAAGCAGTCGCGGACGGTGGCCACGTAGTCGCGCATGCGCGGCCCGGGGTGGTCGGCCTCGACGCCGAAGCGGGCCTTGAGGGTCGGCCCCACCTGGCTCCCGAGGCCGAGCACGAAGCGCCCGCCCGACCACTGGCTCAGGTCCCAGGCCGTGGTCGCGGTCACGGCCGGCGAGCGGGCGAAGGCGACAGCGACGTTGGTGCCGACCTGGATTTGTTCGGTGGCGTCGAGGGCGGCCGCCGCCAGCAGGTAGGGGTCGCGGCGGACGTCGAGCGTCCAGACCGCCTCCGCGCCCGCCCTTTCCGCGCGCCGCGCCAGCTCCTTGGCCTCGGCCGGCCGGATGGCGCCGGGCAGGGTGACGCCCAGCTTCACTCGGGGGTCGGGTTCTCGGGGTTCTCAGGGCGGCGGCCGACCACGCGCGCGAAGCCCAGGGTGCGGCCGCCGTCCTTCACCAGCATCTCGCGCTCGGGCTCGGCGCCGACCTGGCCGCGGTCGGCGCAGATCTCCATCCAGGCCAGCCAGTGGCGCCAACCGTCGGGGACCCAGTCCGCCTGCTCGACCTGGAGCAGGCCGGTCTTCTCCCAGTGCCGCTGCCACCACTGGGGCGAGTGGAAGGCGACGAAGTCCCAGTGCCAGAAGGGCTGGAGGTGCGCGGGGACGCCCTCGCTGGCAACGTCGACGTTGAGGCCCGGGACGACGATCCCGAAGCGGCCGCCCGGCTTGAGAAGGCGGTGCACGGTGCCGATGTAGAGGTCGTCGGTGCCGAAGTAGTGGTAGGCGTCGAGGCTGATCACGACGTCGAACTCGGCGTCGCCGAAGGGCAGGGCGTGGGCTTCCGCGCGGACCGGCGTCACCCGGTCCGCCACTCCCGCCTCCTGGATCCGGCGCTGGTTGTCCTCCTCGGGGATCCAGAGGTCGGTGGCGGTGACCTGGGCCCAGAACTCGCGGGCCAGGAAGATCGAGCTGAGGGCCTTGCCGCAGCCCAGGTCGAGGACGCGCTCGCCAGGCTCGATGTTCAGGACCTGGGTGAGGGACTCGGCGAGCCAGAGTGTGTTGGGGCCCATGGTGCCCTCCAGCTGCCAGTCGAGGTTGTACCCGGCCGACCTCGGGAAGCCGGCCGGCGTCCGCCCCCTCACGCGGACGCGGCCGCTTGGGGGGCGTGCCGTGCATTCGCCGGCGAAGGCACCCCCGCCGCTGCCAATTCACGTGCATCCGCCGGCGGATGCACCGCCGGCACCCGCTCGCCGCTCGCGCGCGCGGATCCCCACCACCAATACCCCCCGCCCTGGGGGTATGCCGCCCAGCGTAGGGGTGTCGTCAAGGTTGCCTGTTAAGGGACCAGGTTGATCAGGCGGTCGGGGACGTAGATCACTTTGCGCGGCGGCTTGCCCGCCAGCGCCCGCGCCACCTTCTCCGACCCCAGGGCGGCCTCCTGGGCCGCGGCCTGGCTCAGGCCGGCGGCCAGCTCCAGGCGGTCGCGCACCTTGCCACCGACCTGGACCACCAGCGTGATGCTCGGCTCGGCCGCCGCCGCGGCGTCATAGGTGGGCCAGGTGGCGTCGGCGCAGAGGCCGGTGTGGCCGGTGCGCTCCCAGAGTTCCTCGGTCACGTGCGGCGCCATCGGGTGCAGGAGCAGGATCATGGCCTCCACGGCGGCATTCCACTCGGGTCCCTGCTCACCGCCCGCGGCCAGGTGGTCCTGCATCGCGTTGCCGAGCTCCATCAGCGCCGCGACCGCGGTGTTGAAAGCGAAGGCCGTGTAATCGTCGGTGACCTTCCTGATCGCCTGCTGGGTGCGCCGGCGGAGCACCTCAGGCGAGGGCGCCGGCGCATCGGGCAGGCGTTCCAGGGTGTCCGGATCGAGCACCAGCCGCCAGACCTTGTGCAGGAAGCGGACCGGGCCCGCGACCGCGGCGTCGGTCCACTCCGCATCCTCGTCGGGCGGGCCGAGGAACATCTCGTAGATGCGGCCGGCGTCGGCGCCCTCGCGCTTGACCAGGTCGTCCGGCGCCACGCCGTTGCCCTTGGACTTGGCCATCACCTGGCCGTGGCGCTTGACCATGCCCTGCGTGAACAGGCGCAGGAAGGGCTCGACCGGCTCCACCATCCCGGCGTCGTGCAGCACCTTCTCGAAGAAGCGCGAATAGAGCAGGTGCAGGATGGCGTGCTCGACGCCGCCGGTGTACTGGTCGACCGCCATCCAGCGGTTGGCCAGCTCGGGGTCGAACGGCTCCCGGTCGTCATGCGCCGAGGTGTAGCGCAGGAAGTACCAGGAGGAGTCGATGAAGGTGTCCATGGTGTCGGTCTCGCGGCGCGCGGGACGCCCGCACTGGGGACAGTCGACCGCGTACCACTCCGGGTTCTCGGCCAGCGGCTTGTTCTCGGGCGGCAGCACGACGGGCAGCTGGTCGTCGGGCACCGGCACGATCCCGCAGACCTCGCAGTGCACCATCGGGATCGGGCAGCCCCAGTAGCGCTGGCGGGAGATCAGCCAGTCGCGCAGGCGGTAGCGGGTGACGCCCTCGCCCTTGCCCTGAGCCGCCAGCCAGGCCGTGATCTCGGCGATCGCCGGCTCGGGCGGCAGGCCGTCGAAGCGCCCGCTGTTGACCAGCGAGCCGACCTTGTCCGGGTACGCGGCCTCCAGCTCGCCGACCGGCCCGGAGGGCGGCGCCACCACCTCCCGGACCTGGAGCCCGAACTTGCGCGCGAACTCGAAGTCGCGCTGGTCGTGGCCGGGCACCGCCATGATGGCGCCGGTTCCGTAGCCCATCAGCACGTAGTCGGCGACCCAGATCGGAATCCGCTCGCCGTTGACGGGATTGATCGCATAAGCCCCGGTCGCGACTCCGGTCTTCTCGCCCTCGGTCGACATCCGCTCGATCTCGGAAGCCTTGCGCGCGCGCTCGACGTAGGCCCGCACCTCCGCGCGCCGCTCCTCGACGGTCAGCCGCTCGACCAGCGGATGCTCCGGCGCCAACACCATGAAGGTGGCGCCGAAGAGCGTGTCCGGGCGCGTGGTGTAGACGCGGATCGCCTCGCCCCCCTCGGCCCTGAAATCGACCTCCGCGCCGTGCGAGCGGCCGATCCAGTTGGCCTGCATCACGCGCACCTTCTCCGGCCACTTGTCCTTGAGCAGCTCGAGGTCGTCGAGCAGGCGGTCGGCGTAGTCGGTGATCTTCAGGAACCACTGCTCGAGGTCGCGCTTCTCGACCTCGTTGTCGCAGCGCCAGCAGCGCCCGTTGATCACCTGCTCGTTGGCGAGCACCGTCTTGTCGAAGGGGCACCAGTTGACCGGCGCCATCCGGCGGTAGGCGAGATCCCGCTTCCAGAAGAGCAGGAAGAGCGCCTGCGTCCAGCGGTAGTAGTCGGGCAGGCAGGTCGTGACCTCGCGCGACCAGTCGTAGAGCACGCCCATGGTGGCCAGCTGCCGCTTGGCGATCGCGATGTTCTTGGAGATCTCGTCCCAGGGGTGGATGCCCGCCTTGATGGCCGCGTTCTCGGCGGGCATGCCGAAGGCGTCCCAGCCGAAGGGGTTGAGCACCTCCATCCCGCGCATGCGGTGGAAGCGGCTGACCAGGTCGCCGATCACGTAGTTGCGCATGTGGCCCATGTGCAGCTCGCCCGAGGGGTACGGGAACATGACCAGGTTGTAGTGCTTGGGGCGGTCGCTGGCATCGTCGGCCCGCAGCACGCCGCGCTCGGCCCACGCCTTCTGCCACTTGGGCTCGATGTCCTGCGGCACGTAGCCGCGTCGCTTGGTGACGGCCATCAGTTTGAAGGACCGATTTTACTTGCGCTCAATCTGGTCCCAGCCTCGTAGCCGAATATGGCGATCAGCATCAGGGCCGCCCCCAGCGCTGGCACCGGACCCAGCCGCTGACCGGCCAGGAGGACTGAGAACAAGAGCGCCCAGGCCGGCTCGGTGGAAAGGATCACCGCCGTCCGGGACGCGCTCAGCCGCTGCTGGGCCCAGGTCTGGATGAAGATCGCGAGCGCGCTCGCGAAGACGCCGGTGATGACCAGCGCGAACCACACCGAAGGGCCGGGCAGGCGCAAGCCCGGCAGCGCAGGCACCCCGAAGAGCAGCGTCGCGGTGCCCATCTGGACCATCGCCAGCGGCCCTGAAGGGAGCCCCGGCGACCAGTGCGAAAGCATCACGATCTGCATTGCGAAGGCGAGCGCGCAGCCCAACAGCATCACCTCCGCCAGCCCGATCCGGGCGCTGCCGCCGCCGGCCAGGAGGACGGTGCCGGCCAGCGCCGTCGCCACCGCCACATAGGTCCACCAGGGCACCGGACGCCCGGTCAGCCGCTCCAGCAGCGGGGTGAAGACCACGAAGAGGCCGGTGATCAGGCCGGCGTTGCCGGGGCTGGCCGTCTGCAGGGCCACGGTTTGGAGCACGTAGCCGGCGGCCACCACGGCGCCCACGGCGGCGCCCACCACCAGCGTGCGGCGCCGGCAGGCAGCGGACGACGATCGCCAGCACCAGCAGCGCCAGCGCGAAGCGGATGGCCAGGAAGGGCAGCGTCGGATACTGGGCGATGGCGTCTTTGACGATCACGAACGTCCAGCCCCAGACCGCGGTCACCCCCAGCAGCAGGAGGACGTAGATCAGTGGAGCACCTCTACGCGCCCTGGCGCATGGAGTACATCGGCGGCACGCCCGAGCCCGGCTGCCTCTTCTGCCGCGTGCGCGCCGCCGGCCCCGAGGAAGACCGCCGCAACCTGGTGGTCTGGCGAGGCGAGCAGGCGCTCGTGATGCTCAACAAGTTCCCCTACAACAGCGGCCACGTGATGATCGCGCCGCGCGCGCACGTCGCCTCCCTGGAGCAGCTCGACGATGAGGACGCGGTCGAGCTCCATCACGCGGTCTCGTTGGCGCTCAAGGTGCTGCGCCGGGAGCTCCAGCCCGAGGGCTTCAACCTGGGCGTCAACCTCGGCAAGGTGGCCGGCGCCGGGATTCCCGACCACGTCCACATGCACGCGGTGCCGCGCTGGGGCGGGGACACCAACTTCATGCCCGTGCTGGCCGAGACCAAGGTGGTGAACGAGCACCTGGATCGGACCTGGGAGAAGCTGGCAGCCGCCTTCAGCGCCGAGACCTGAAGGTCACCCGGCCACCCGCCACGGTGGCGGTGACGCGCCCGGCGGCGATCACCGTGAGGTCGCACTGGAATCCCGGCCGCAGGCGGCCGGCCGCGGATTCCTGCCCCACCGCGTAGGCGGCGCCCGCCGTATAGGCGCGCAGCGCCGAGGCCCGGCTCACCGACAGGCCCGGATACCACTCGGCGCGCTCACGCCACTCGGTGGCGGCCTCGATCCCGGCCAGCGGGTTCGCGGTCTCGACGGGGGCGTCGGAGCCGAAGGCGAGCCGCGCCCCGGCCCGCTCCAGGGCGCCCCAGGCGTAGGCGTTGCCGAGCAGGCCCGGCCATTCCCGCTCCGCCAGCTCGTGGTCACTGACCGCGTGGATGGGTTGCATGGAGGCGATCACTCCGGCCGGCTTGAAGCGCGGCCAGTCGTCGGGATGCACGCACTGCACGTGCTCGATGCGGGGCCGCCACCAGCGCCAGGCCCCGGCCAGCGGCTCCAGGGCGTCGAGCGCGCGGCGCACAGCGCGATCCCCGATCGCGTGCAGCGCCACGTTGAGGTGGGCGCGCGCGCAGCGCTGGCAGAGCTCGGCCAGCTCGCCCTGCTCGAGAACCGGCACGCCGCGGCCGTCCAGCATCTCCGCGGTGCGGCTGCCCAGCGAGCCATCCAGGAACGCCTTGACGCCCCAGATCCGCAGCCAGGCGTCTCCCCAGCCCGAGCGCACGCCCAAGCGCTCGGCGTGCTTGAGGTCCGCGTAGGGCAGGTTGTAGGTCACCCGCACGGGCAGCCCGGAGGCCGTGCCCCGCAGCCGCTGCAGGGCGGCGAACTCGCGGGCCCGGTCCATCGAGTGCACCGACGTCAGGCCGAGGCGTGCGAGATCGCGGAGGGTGGCCGCCAGCCCCCGGTCCAGCTCGGCGTCGGACGGCTCCGGCACCGCCTGCCGGAGCAGGTCGATCGCCCGCTCGCGCAGGATCCCGGTGGGATCGCCGGCCGAGTCGCGGTCGATCACGCCGCCCGGCAGGTCTGGCGTCTCGCGGCCGATGCCGGCCATCGCCAGCGCCGCCGAGGACACCCACGCCGAGTGGCCGTCCTTGCGGACCAGGAAAGCCGGCCGGCCGCCCGCGGCCAGATCGAGGTGGCCCCGGTGCGGGAACTCGGGGTCGGGCCAGGTGTCGTTGTACCAGCCCCGCCCGCTCACCCAGGCGGTGCGGGGCAAGGGCGCCGACCAGCGTCGGATCTTCACCAGGCAAGCCTCCAGGGAGCGGGCGCCGACCAGGTCGACGCCCAGCCGCCGCATCGCCATCGGTGAGAGGTGGAGATGGGAGTCCTGGAGGCCCGGCAGGACCTCGCCGCGGACCTCCACCACCTCCGCATCCCGGCCGGCCGCCGCGCGAGCTTCTTTGCCCATCGCCAGGATCTCGCCGGAGGGCGCCGCCGCCACCTCGACAGAGCCCCCGCGAAACAGCCGGGCGCGTGGGATCACAGCCCGTAGGTCTTGGCGATGATCTCCTTCATGATCTCGTCCGTCCCGGCCCCGATCCGGGACAGCCGTGCATCACGCCAGGCGCGCTCGACCGGGAACTCGGCCATGTAGCCGTGGCCGCCCAGGATCTGGATCGCCTCGTCGGCGACCTCGACGTTGACCTGGGTCGCCAGCAGCTTGGCCTGCGAGATCTCGCGGACCGGGTACTCGCCCTCGTCCCAGCGCTTGGCCGTCTCGTAGACGAAGGCCCGCACCACCGCGATCTTGTTGGCCATGTCCACGAGCTTGTGCTTGATGACCTGGAACTTGCCGATCGGGCGTCCGAAGGCGCTGCGGTCCTTGGCGTACTGAAGGGCGTACTCGAAGATGCCCTGGGCGCCGGCGATGTGGCCGCAGGCCGCGATCAGGCGCTCGCCCTGCAGCTCCCACATCAGGTTCTTCCAGCCCTCGCCCTCCTCGCCGAGCCGGAAATCGGCCGGAACCTTGCAATCCTCGAAGAGCAGCTCGGCGGTGTCCGACGAGTGCATCCCCAGCTTCTTGAGGGTGCGGGTGACCTGGAAGCCGGGCGTCTCCTTGGGGACCACGAAGAGGCTGAAGCCCCCGTGCCCGGCCTCGCTGTCGGTCTTGGCCACCACCAGGCACCAGGCGCAGCGGGCGCCGTTGGTGATGAAGATCTTGCGGCCGTTGAGCACGTATTCGTCGCCGTAGCGGCGGGCGGTGGTCTTCATGCCGGCCAGGTCCGACCCGGCATCGGGCTCGGTCATGGCGATCGCGGCGATGGCCTCGCCGGTGATGGCGGGAGCCAGGAAGCGGCGCTTTTGGGCGTCGGTTCCGAACTTGAAGACGGGCGGCGTCGCCATCTCGGTCTGGACCGCGACCGCCATCCCCAGGCCGCCGCAGTGGGCGCGCGCCATCTCCTCCGAGAGCACCACCACCGAGAAGTAGTCGCCGCCCTGCCCGCCCAGCTCCTCGGGGTAGCGCAGCCCCAGGAAGCCGAGGTCGCCGAAGCGTTTGAAGATGCCGTCCGGAAAGAGCGTCTCCTCCCATTCGTCGAGATGGGGGACGACCTCGTTTTCCAGGAAGCGGCGGATGTGCAGGCGCAGCTCTTCATGGGCGTCCGTGAAGTACTGGACCGGCATCGGGCTAGTGTAGGTCCGAGTTAGGTATGATCTCGGAGGCTCCGGGGAGCTTTGGTTTCCCAATCAGTCGATCACTCGCGCTTGGAGAAGTCTTGGGTTCGGTAATCAAGAAGCGGCGCAAGAAGATGCGCAAGCACAAGCACAAGAAGATGCTTAAGAAGACAAGGTGGCAGCGCCGGGCGCACGCCTAGCCCTTTTGGCTGTGCGGAGGTAAATCAGATGGGTGGTTGGATCGTGCTGGCGATCGTCGTGATCGTCGTGATCGCTTTCTTCGTCCTCACGTACAACAGCCTGGTCGGGCTGCGGAATCGGACCCAGGAGGCCTGGTCCCAGATCGACGTCGAGCTGAAGCGCCGCCACGACCTCATCCCCAACCTGGTCGAGACGGTCAAGGGCTACGCCGCGCATGAGAGCGGCACCTTCGAGGCGGTCACCCAGGCGCGCGCCAACGCCGTGTCGGCGGGTGCCACCGGCGACCCCTCCAAGATCGGGCCCGCCGAGAACATGCTCAGCCAGAGCCTCCGCTCCCTGTTCGCGGTGGCCGAGAACTACCCCGAGCTGAAAGCGATCACCGCTTTCACCAACCTCCAGGAGCAGCTGACCGCGACCGAGGACAAGATCGAGTTCTCGCGCCGCTACTACAACGGCAACGTGCGCGACTACAACACCAAGCTGCAGACCCTCCCCACCTCGCTGGTGGCCGGCTCGTTGGGCTTCAAGGCTTTCGCCTTCTTCCAGGCCGACGAAGGCGACCGCGAGGTCCCGCAGGTAAGTTTCGGATCCACGGCGGGTCAGGGGGCAGGATCGGCCGCGGCCACGCCGCCATCCGGGCCGCCACCCGCCAACCCCAGCGCCGGCCCCCCCACCGCTTAGGCGACATACCGCGCCCCCACCCCGGTCCTCCGGACCGGACCTCCCCGCCAAGCGGGGAGGAGTCTTCAGGCCGACTTCGGCCAGTCGGCATCGAATCGCGCTTCGTAGGCGCGCACCGCGCCGGGATCGGTGGTCGTCACATCCAGCTCGTGGTTGACCGATAAGCCGCTGAGGCTCCAGTTGGCGGAGCCCAGCAGCAGCCGCTGGCCGTCGAACAGAGCGGTCTTGGCGTGCAGCTTGGCGCCGGGTGGCGCCGGGTACCAGCGAACCTCGACGCCGGCGTCCAGCAGCAGCTTGAGGGCAGGCAGCGTTGACGTCCTGCCGGGGGTCGAGCAGGAGCCGCACCCGGACGCCGCGCCGGTGGGCCGCCGCCAGCGCCGCCAGCACCTCGTGGTCGGTGAGCACGAAGACCTCGGCCCGGATCTCCAGGCGCGCGCCCCCGATCAGGCCCAGCAGCGCGGCTCGCACCTCGTCTCCCGGCGCCGTCTGCACGATGGCCGCGCCGGGCGGGGCCCTCAGCAGCGGGCTCGGCACCCCACCCGCCAGGCTCCAGTCCTGCTCGAAGATCGCCCGCAGGCGCTCGACCTCGGTGGCGGACCAGGTCTCCAGGCCGTAATCGTGGTTGCGGGCGCTGGTGACGCCCCAGTTCATGCCAGCGACCAGGGCCCGCCCGTCGACGATCAGCAGCTTGACGTGGTCGATCTGGTGGCGGCGGTCATCGAGCGGGTAGGAGCGGGCGGGTACGCCGAGGCTCGACAGGCGGGCCGCCGCCCTGCCGCTCTGAGGCACCGAAGGGTCGTAGACGAGGCGCACGTCGAGGCCGTGCCGGCGGCCGGCCACCAGAGCGTCCTCGAGGTCGGAGCGTCCGAACTCGTACATCTCCACCAGCACCCGCGCCGAGGCGCCGCCCACCAGGCGGGTGACCGCGCCGAAGATGGCCGCGTCCTGCCACAGCCGCACAGGCTCGGCCGGGCCGGCGGGCGGGAGCAGGACCGGCACCGGCGGCGGCGGCGAGACCGAGCAGCCGGCGAGGAGGATCGCGAACAGGGGTAAGAGGCGCTTCACGGCAGCACCAGCCTGCGACCTCCGAAGCCGCCAGGGGAACGCTGCCTGTTAAGGCCTCAGAGAGCCTGCACCGAGGTTCCCGGGCCCGCCGCCAGCAGTGCATCGGCGCGGCCGCCGCTGATCGCGAGCTCGATGAAGCCCATGCTCCCGGTGTAGAAGAAGATCTCGCCCCTGGGCACCTCGCCGTAGGTGCGAGCGCCGCGCCGGATCGTGACGGGTCCCAGCTTGACTCCCGCGATCGGCGGCTTGAGCGAGGTGACCAGGTTCCCGAAGGCGTCGACCCAGAGCACCCGCGGCGCCGGCGCCGGCAGCCGGACCAGGTCGTCGACCGCGTCGCCCAGGCTGCTCATGCGGGCGCCCGCCGCCAGCGCCGCGGCGGCCGGCGCGAACACGTCCCGGCCCTCGAAGGTGGGCGAGGCCCCTTCCGGCCGGTGCAGCGCGACCGCGGTCGGCGAAAGGTCGGACTCCTCCCGGAGCAGGAGCGAGAGCAGCCCGTTGTCGGGAGCCACCCAATGGGCATGGCCGAGCTTCACGGCCAGCGGCCGGCGCGCGGTCCCGACCCCGGGGTCGACGACGGCCAGGTGCACCGCGCCGTCGCCGAAGTGGCGCGTCCCCGCCCAGAGCACGAAGCCGGCCGCCTCCATGTCGAATGCGCTCAGCGCGTGCGACACATCGACCAGGGCGGCCTCCGGGCAGCCCGCGAGCAGGGCTGCCTTCATGGCCGCTACGTAGGGTGAGCCGGCGCCGAAATCGGTGGTCAGGGTGATCACCGGGCGCACGCTCAGCTCCCGGGGTCCCCGCGAAATCGAAGATTTCGTGGGGTGGTCACCAGTATCGGGTCTCCTTCCAGGGATCGGCCTCGTCGTGGTAGCCGCGCTGCTCCCAGAACCCGAGGCGGTTCTTGGGGAGGAACTCGAGCCCGCGCAGCCACTTGGCCGACTTCCAGAAGTACTTCTTGGGCACCAGCAGCCGCAGCGGCCAGCCGTGCTCGGGCGTCAGGTCCTGGCCGTTCCAGGCGTAGCAGAGCAGCACGTCGTCGTCGTCCAGCACCTCCAGCGGCACGCTGGTCGTGTAGCCGTACTCGCAGTGCGCCATCACGTAGTGCGCCTCGGGCAGCGGCTTGACCCGCTGCAGGACCTCCTGGATCGCCACCCCGGTCCAGCGATCGCCGAGCCGGCTCCAGCCGGTGACGCAGTGGATGTCGGCCACCACCTCCTTGGCGGGCAGCGCCCGCAGCCCGGCGTAGTCGAGCGTCAGCTCCTTCTCGACTGCTCCGAAGACGCGCAGGTCCCAGGTCGCGATGTCGGTCCGGGGGACCGGCCCGAAGTGCAGCAGCGGCCAGCGGTCGGGTGCGGTCAGCGTCTGGCCGGGCGGGATGCGGGCGGCGTCGACACCCTCCGGGACGCGGCGGCGCTTGAACAGGGAAGCCATGGTCTCGCGAGTATAGGTGCCCCTTTTCAGGGGCCCGTTACAGTGAACGACCAGCGCCTGGAGAAGGGCTGGCCGTCGAGGGTCCCGGTCACCTCCGCGGTATAGGTGGCGCCCGTCCGGAGCGGGTCCAGGGCCATGAACGACCACTCGCCCTGGTCGAGCTGCTGGCTCGGCAGCAGCGCGAAGCCGGGGATCTCCTTGCCGTCGGGCCCCAGCAGCCGCGAGCCCTGCACCGCAAAGGACGAGTCTGAGCCCATGACCAGGGTCACCGGATAGCCGACCGGGTACTGGGTGCCGGTGGGCGCGGGGTCGGGGGTCTCGTGCCCGATGAAAGCCGCCGGAACGTCCCTGGCGCCGTCAGGCGGGAAGAGCGTGGGCTGGCCCTTGGTGGGCGGGCCGATGCCGATGTCCATCACGGCCGCCGCCAGCACGCCGACGGTGGCCTCGCCATAGCCGATCGCCTGGGACTCACGGTCCAGCACCGGGAAGCGGTGGTAGACGGAGTCGACCCAGACCGCGACCGCCGCCGGCGGCGTGAAGACGTGGTTGATCACCTCCGACCCGCGGCTGCCCTGGTAGCCCGCGGCGCGATCGCGCTGCAGGAAGCTGGCGGCCACGAACCCGGGCAGGGTCGGGTCTTCGGTATGGATGCCGAGCCCGGCCTCGGAGGGCTGGCCGTAGTTGAAGATCGTGTACCAGGCGTGGGCCTCGGCGGCCTCGGCCAGCGCGGGGTCGGCCGTGACCGGTGGGACCCCGGCCTGCTGCCGGTAGGCGTTGACCGTGTCCAGCGCCGATTTGCGGTCGGCCGCCAGCCCGGATGGCAGCACGGGCGCGATCGGAGTCAGCTCGGCGACCGGGTCCTTCTTCAGGACCAGCTGGTCCAGGTACCAGATGAACTCGTAGACGGTGGAGTTGGTGGGGTCGTGCTTGAGCGCCGCCAGGAGCGTGTCGTGGGCGCTCGCGAAGTTGCGGGCGCCCACCACCTTGACCACGGCAGAGCCCAGGCTGGCGGTGGCGCCGGCAGGGGTCACCCCCAGTGCCGCCTGGTACCGGGCGTCGGCGGCGGTGAGGTCGCCGGCGTAGAAGGCGGAGTCGCCGGCGGCGACGTGGAACCCGTACGAGGTGGACAGCTTGGAGGCCGCGTCGAGCGCCGCGTGCGCCTGTTCGGGCTTCTGCTGGACGTAGTAGTAGCGGGCCAGCTCCAGCGTCCGCTCCGGGAACCTGGGCTGGGTCTTCACGGCCAGCTCCGTGTTGTTGAGCTCGGCCTGGCTGTCGCCGGTGTCGCGGTAGTAGTTCGCCCACTCCCGGAAGATCTCGGCGCGCGCGTACCCGTCGGGCGGATCGGCCTTCTCGGCCAGGCGCAGCTCGCGCTGGGCGTCGGCGAAGCGGCCGGCGTCGGCCAAAGCCTCCGCGTAGTAGGCGTGCGCGAGCGGGTCTATCGGCCGCGTGGTAACCGCCCGCCCCCCTGCGGCTACCGCCGCATCAACGTCGTCCGACCAGTCGAGGGCGCGCGTCAGCCGGGCCAGCGCGGCCGAGTCGGCCTTCTGTTCGACACCCGCTCGCGCCTGCGCGACCGCCTCCGAAAACCGCGATTGGTAAGCCAGGAAGATGGCGTAGTGGGAGGCCGCGCCGGGCACGCCGGCCTTCGCCAGGGCCTGGTAGTCGGCCTCGGCGCCGTCGTAATCCCCCGACCAGAAACGCTGGTCGGCGGCGGCCACCTGCTTGTCCACGGCCACGCTCGTGCCCGGCGTGGGAGTGGATTGGGAGGCGGCGCCGGGGGCCTGGCAGGCGCTCGCGGCGACCAGCGCGACAGCCGCCGCCAGGAGGGCGCGGCCTCTCATCGGGCTCATGTTAGGTCGCCGGTATACTCGGTCCGCCCGCCGCGTGTGGGGCCGTAGCTCAGTCGGGAGAGCGCTTCCCTCGCACGGAAGAGGTCAGGGGTTCGACTCCCCTCGGCTCCACCACTGCATGTTGTGGTCCTGGATCATACAGCTACGCCATGTTGTGCTCAGGATGGTGTCATGCAGTCGCGATGCGGAAGGCAATGACTCTTCCTCTTGACGACGACCAGGCCGCTGAGCTCGAAGCGATCGCGCACGTCAAGGACGTGCGCGTGGCGGAGGAGTGAGACGCGCACTCGCGGCCCACATTGCCACTCGGCGAAAACATCGAGAGTTCCAGGCTCGGTTGAAGGCCTCGATTAAGAGAAGCCAGGAGATTCTGAAGAGCTCGCCACCGAGCAGGAGTGGCGTAGTCGGACCTTCGTCACACGGCCGGCTCGGTACGATGCACTGCGCGGTTCCGACAGATGGCAGTTATTGACAAGCCCCTTCTCACGTTGACCCGACGAGACCGCGCTCGCCCAGTTGTTCGAATCTATGGCCCGCCGATCGCCGGTAACGCGGACCCCGGCGTTACGTGGCATTGCCCTAAGTGCGGACGCGTATTGCTTTCAGCAGTCTGGGACCGGCAGTTTCTCGATCTCTTGTTCTGGTGCCCGGATTGCCGTTCGGTGGCGTCGTCGCAGCGCCGTAAACCGGGTGAAGCGATGCCGGTAAGAAGCCTGCGTCTGGTCCCTCGTCGATGGCACCTGAGAGGCGAAGTTGACGTACGCGACAAGCCAGTAGTAATGGCCGGCAAATCCGCATTCGAGGCGTACGCCCGTGAGACAGGCGCTCGATACGACGCAACTGCCCCAGCGAAGGGAAGCCAAGAGCTCGATGCGGCCTTGCTGACTCGTCTGGGCAAAGCCACTGCTTCACTGCTTGGCCCTGAATATCAGCGACTCCGCGACATCGATGAGCGCGGCCTTCGGTCGAAGACACCACCAAGCCGCCGCCATCGACTGATTGAGTTGATTCGATACGCCGACGAGGCCGCGGAAATGCTCGCAATGCGAAAGTGGAGCGATCCCATCACGCTCGATGGCAATGCTCTAAGCGAGTTGCTTGCGACAGTCGAACTGCTCGAGCGTTGGCGACATCATCCTGCGTGGCATGGGCTGCGAGATTCTCTTGTAGACGGAACCGAAGTGCAGCACTCTGTGATGACCCTGGGAATTGCGAGTCTCCTCGTCGATGCAGGGAATGGCATCGAGCTGGTCGATCACTCTGGCGCCAAATGTCGCGTCTGCGACCTCGTGTTGATTCCCAGAATAGTTGAGCGGCTTGAGATCGAAGTAAAGACCCCGCTTGTCTTGCGCAGCATCGACGAGTTCAAGAAAGTCGACGTCAAGAAGCTAGTGACCGAAGTGATCGATCGAGCGGCCGCCACGACAGGTGGCCAGCTTGATCCGCAGCACTCCGGGATTGTCGCTCTTGGTGCGTTTCACCTCGGAACAGAAGGACTGGATCAACTCGAGCGAGCAGTGAATGAGGTCCTTGCGGCGCAGGCGAAGGGCGGGCGTAAGGCTCACCTGATGGCGGTGATCATTTTCGAAGTCAGCTTTCTGGTTCAGCCTGTATCGCAATCGGCGTCCGCGCCGGCCGCCGCTAGCCTCACATCAGCGATCAATCATCGGCTCGTGGAGTACCCCGGCTACGGTGGATCGCTCTCAATCGAGCGGAAGGCGCCGTGGCTGGACTGGACTGAGCCGACTGCGTGACGAAGGCTTGGCTATGGCCCGGCGTCAGAGCCACGATGGATGAGGCCCTGAAGCTCGACTCACGATGGCAGTCCGTGCGCGCGCCCGCCCAGAACGCCGTGGACCCCCTCCTCCCGAGGGGTGACGAGTAGTCGTGCCCTCGTTCAAGTTGGAGGACGTCACGTCGGGTCGGTTCGACTGGGCACTACTCAAGAATGGGCCCGTACATCTGTTCGGGCGGGCTAATGTACTGGAAGCGGCGATCTCGGAGCTGGCGAAAGCCGGCTACCTAATCCACGACGTGGACGCCGGACCTTGGACTTCGGAAGGCGATATGCACGACGCCCTGTCGAGTGCATTGTCGTTCCCGGACTACTACGGCCGGAATCTAGACGCCTTGAACGACTGCCTATCCGACGTGGCGTACTACAGCTATGGGTCGCGCGAGGACACCGTGGGCACCGTGCTCGTGTTGCGCCACTTCGATCGGTTCGGGGGGCTGAACCGAAGGTCGGCTCATGTCCTCTTGGATTCGTACGCCGGCCAGGCGAGGCGTGCTCTCCTCATCGGCCATCGAATGATCTGCCTGGTTCAGTCGGATGACCCCGACATCTCGTTCGAAGCAGTCGGATCTACGACCGTGATGTGGAATCCTGCAGAGTGGCTGGCGTCCAAGCGCACGCGCGGGTAGGAGTGGCCAGCAGTACGGGACGGAGAGGCGTGGTTCAGGTATTCTGACGAACCCTTCGGACCGTCGCGGCCTGGCTAATCGCAGTCCCGCATCGGCGATCTCGCTTCACGAATGGCGGCCGCGAAGCTCCCGAAGCGTGTCCGGCTCGGTCTCTCGCATGGAGCCATGCCAGCGGCCGTCCACGATCGCTGGTTCGGGTCGGAGCCCTTCTCCTGGATGAACTTGCGGATCGCGGCGAGGGCGTCGTCGATCGGGAATCCGGCCTCCGGCAAGTTCAAGACCGCGGACTCGGCAGTCCACCGACAGCGGTTCGAGAACTGTATGTCTGGGTCCACCATCCCATTCGCTTCTTGAACCTGTTTACCGGTTCACGCGATGCGGGTCTCGGGCGGCGGCATCAAGGTTCGAGGGCCAGGTCCGGACGGGCGATTCGGCTGACCCGGGTGCGACGGCCAGCCGGCGCCTTTCCACGGCCGGCGGCAGGAAGTGCAGATCTGAGCAGGGCCTGCGCAGAGTCACGCATCAAGACGACCGCTTCGTCGCGAGATAGCCCCGCCACGTCGGTGAGCCAAACCAGCGCCTCTATCCCGGTCGCACTCCTGATCGCGAATATGAGGCGCATCAAGTCCCGCCTGGGCAGACAAGCCTGCAATGGCGATAAGGCCTCGGCGATCCAGCCGATCGCCCGGCCCTGGCGCAGCGGATGGTCGCCCCGCCGCGCTCCCGGCTCAAGCGACAGACGCAGCACCGTGCGCTGTTGGAGTTCGGTCTCGACGAGCATCCGGTGGAATTCTTGGAGGACCATTTCAAGGCGACTCTCGGGGTCCTCGGGCGGGCTTGCCGGGAGCATGGATTGCGTCTCTATCTCCGGGTGGGCCGCGAGCAGCAGCGCCCGCTGACTGGAGAAATAGCGGTACGCGGTCGTCCTTGAAATGAGTGCTGCGGCAGCAGCTGCTTCTACGGTGGGCGCCTCGCCCTGGGCTATAAGCGCGCGTGCCGCTGAGACCAATGCGCTACGCGTGCGTCCCTTCTGGCTGGCCCGGCCATGCGATTCATAGGGCACGGACATTCGGCTTATGGTACGCTGGTGCCGTCATGGGACAATCGTCCCATATCCCAGCGGGAGAGGAGGAGGCGCGAAGTGGCATTAACCAGCACGGCCGTACCTGTTGTTCGCCAGGATGGCGAAGGAGACCGACTCTGGTTCTATGGTGGCGGCGTTCATACCTGGAAGGCCACAGAGAAGGAGACCGGGGGGGCCTTCATCCTTTTTGAAGCCGTGATGTCTCGCGGCAAGGTCACCCCCCTACACACCCATCCATGCGATGAAACCATGATCGTGCTTGAGGGCGAGCTCCTGGTCCATGTGCAGGGCGAGGAGTACGTCGTGGGAGAGCACGGGGTGCTCATGGCGCCGCGCGGAGCACCACATGCGTTCATGGTCACCTCGCAGACAGCGCGAATGTTGGTCCTGGAGACGCCGGGCGGAAGCGAGGCCTTCTATCGTGGCGCCAGCGTGACCGCGACCGACGACCTCTTGGCGGCGGCCCCCGTGGACATGGCCCGCGTTCAGCAATCGGCACAGCAGCACGGCGGGATCGAAATCGTTGGCCCGCCACCGTTCGCGGCGAGGTAGCTGGGTCCGTACAGTTCTCGAACCAACATCGCCGCGACTTCGCCCCGACGTTTGAGCGCCTGCGGCGACCTCGCTGTCCACGGGAGGATCCGTCGCGTGTGCCAAGATCGAGCTCGTCGTGTACACGATCGACGAGCGTGAGCGGCTGCGAGAGAAGATCGTGGAGACCGCCCGCGCAGACCCGCGCATCAGTGGGGGGGCGATCACAGGCTCCGCGGCCGTCGGCGCCTCCGACCGCTGGTCTGACCTCGATCTGGCATTTGGCATCGCCGATCGGGCTCAGATGCGCGAGACGCTGTCCGATTGGACCGATCTCATGTACCGCGACCACGGCGCGCTGCACCACATGGATGTGGCCTTTGGCGCGGCCGTGTACCGCGTGTTCCTACTCGCCAGCACCCTCCAGGTCGACCTGGCCTTCTTCCCGGCGGGTGAGTTCGGCGCGACCCATCCCACGTTCCAATTGCTGTTCGGCGTTGCAGTCGAGCGGCCGCAGTTGCCCCCTCCGACCGCCGCTTCGCTGATCAACTGGGGCTGGCTATACGCACTACACGCGCGGTCATGCGTGGAGCGCGGCCGCCGCTGGCAGGCCGAGTACATGATCAGCGGCGTTCGCGACCATGCTCTGGCGCTCGCGGCGTTGCGCCACGGCCTTCCCGCGGAGCAGGGACGCGGGATGGATCGACTCCCAGGCGATGTGACCGCCCAGTTCGAGGGAGCGTTGGTGCGGGCGTTGGACGAAGCAGAGCTGAAGCGTGCCTTTCGGGTGGCGACTGTGGGTCTCCTGGCTGAGATCGACCGAGCCGACCCCGCCATCTGGGAGCGACTCAGAGCGCCATTGATGGAGTTGGTGGCGTTTCCCTCAGGCCCCGATGCTCGCTCGACCTAGCCTGACCGCATGGCCTGGCCTAAGGCCCGGCCTTCGCGCCCAGCCGCAAGGCGTTGTTCCCGTGGCGTGCCATCCACAATCCCTCAAACCCAAACCCGATCACGGCGACCACCAGGAAGGCGTCCCAGGAGGCGACGCGAGTGTCGTGGCCGAGGATTAGGGACACAACGCAAGCGACCCCTACCGCGGACCAGCCGAACCCCGTCACGACACAATGGGCTTCCCTGCAACGCGCGAAGTTGGCGAGGCAGTAGGCCGCGAAGACGATGAAGAAGGTTCCCTCGACGGCTTGCCCAGCCGCCGACCCCAGCGCACGGCTCAGCGCCCAAGCGGCAGCCACAGTCACGAAGACCAGGCAGCCGCTGAGCAGCGGCCCCGTCACGCTCGTGTAGAAGTCGAGCAGCCTCTCCAACCCGTTGCGCGGAGGAGCGGCCGCCGGAGCACAGGTTCCGCCGATGCACGTCCACTGGGCCCACCAGGATTCGACGTGCCGTCGCCTCATCGGCTTGATGTCATGGCCTGAGCGCTGAGCCTAAACCCGGGCGCGATGAAGGCCATGCGCAGGCCGGAGGAGGGCACTCACTGGATCGGCACACGCGCCCATGAGCGTCCTCTTGCAGGGTGGTCACCGGCTGGCCGGGGCGCTCATGCGGCCTCGGCCTGCTGCTCAGCGAGCAGATCCTGCGCGGCCGCAGGCTCAGCGCGGCGGGGAGAGCGCAGGACCACCAACACCACCAGGAGGCCGAGCGCCACGCAGGTCGCGGCGATCCCGAACCCAAGCTGATAGCCCCCGGTGAGGGCGCTGGCCAGTGATTGGCCGTGTGCGGACAGGACCTTGGCGTGGTCGGCCGAGATGGTCCCGATCGCGGCCAGGCCGATGGCGGCCGAGACCTGCATGGAAACGTTGCTGACGCCGGCGGCGAGGCCGGCGTCGACGGCCGGGACCTCGGCCATGGCGATGATGGTGAGGGGCATGAAGGAGGCGCCGGCGCCGATCCCGAACAGCATGTAGGCCGCGAACAACCTTGGGAAATAGCCGGCGTGCTGGTCCGCGCCCGCCAGCAGCGCCAACGCGACGATGACCAAGGACATCCCGAACGCGAGCAGGCGGTGCGGTCCGAAGCGCCGCATCAAGCGGGCGGTGACGCCGAGCGAGAGCACACCCAGCGCCAGGGTGTGCGGCAGGAAGGCGATGCCTGTGCCCAGGGCGTTGTAGCCGTGAACATGCTGCAGGTAGAGCGCGCCGATGAAGAATGTCGTGAACAGCCCGATCGCCAGCATCCCGCGCGCGGCGCTGGCGCCGGTGAGGCTGCGAATGCCCAGGATGCGGGGCGGCAGGATCGGGTTCTGGAGCCGCGTCTCCAGCCAGGTGAAGGCCGCCAGCAGGCCGAGCGAGGCAGCCCCGAACGCGAGCGTATGCGCCGACCCCCAGCCGTACTCCGCCGCGGTCACAATCGCGTAGACCCCGACCATGAGTCCGGCGCCGATCAGGATCGAGCCCAGCACGTCGACCCCCTCCTGGAGACCCGTGCCTCGGTGGTCTTCGATCAGGGCGCGGCCGGCCAGCAGGGTGGCGACACCGATGGGCAGGTTGATGAAGAAGATCCAGTGCCAGCTTATCCACTGGGTGAGCAGCCCACCGGCCAGGAGCCCAAGGGAGCCGCCGCCGGCGACCGTGAAGGTGAACACGCTCATGGCCTGGGCGCGCTCGTTGGGCTCGGTGAAGCCGGTGACGATGAGGGCGATGATGACGCCGGCGGAAAGAGCACCGCCGACTCCCTGCAGGAAGCGGGCCCCCACCAGGAGGGCAGGGTCCTGCGCCAGCCCGCAGAGCACCGAGGCCGCGGTGAAGAGCAGGATGCCGCTGAGGAAGACCCTCTTGCGCCCGACCAGGTCGCCGGCCCGCCCGGCGAGCAGCACGAAGCTGCCGTACGTGATCAGGTAGGCGTTGACGACCCAGGTCAAGCTCGCCTGGTTGAAGTGCAGGTCCCGCTGGATCGCGGGCAGGGCGACGTTAACGATCGTGGCGTCGAGCACGATCATGAGCTGGCCGAAGCAGACAACGACCAGGGCGATCCAGCGCCGCCGATCGCTCTGCAATCCCAGTATAGTCAATAGGTTCGTGATCATCTGCCTCTCCAATACCTAACTGATCTGTGATGATCACTATAGCATGGATGATCTAGGCATGTTAACGATCCCGCCCGCGGTGGTACCATCTACCAGAAGGAGATGGACAGGGAATCCGGTCCGGGCCTGATCGAGCTGCTAACCCAGCTCCACAAGAGCCTCTACAAGCGCACCTCTGAGGATCTGCTGGGCATGCGGATGCGCCAGTACCTGGCGCTCTGCAAGGTGCGCGACCACCCCGGCCTCTCCCAGCAGGACCTGGCGGAGATGATGCTGCTCGACCCCAACGCGGTGGTCCTCCTGCTCAACGAGCTGGAAGACCTCGGTTACTCCCTGCGCCGCCGGGACCCCGTGGATCGACGGCGCCACATAGTCGAGCTCTCAGAGGCCGGGCGGCAGGCGGTCGCGCGGGCCGAGAAGGGCCGCGAGAGCATCGAGGACGAGCTGCTGGGCGGCCTCTCCGCCGAGGAGAAGGTGACTCTGCGCAAGCTCTTGACCCGCGCGCTTGACGGCCTGGCCCGGGTGCCGGAGTCAGGCCGTCGGGTGTAGCTCGAACACAGGCCGCCGCGCGGCCGCAACCTTCGGGTCGTCCAGGATCTCGTGGGCGCCCAGCACCGAGCCGAGCATCCAGCGGCCCAGCGGCAGGCTCCGGACGTAAGGCCCCAGCACCCCGGCGAAGAAGTCGGCGCCCTCCTGCTCGCTGAGCTCGGTCGCGGTCACGGTTTCGCGGCGCTTGCCGACGGTGATCGTCGCTTCGCCGGCCGCGCGCAGGTTGCGCACCCAGTTGGTCTCCCCGAAGGTGCCCACCACCCAGCGCCGGCCGCGAAGCTCGAGCAGGGCCACCGGTGTGGTGCGGGGCAGGCCGCTCTGGCGGCCGCGAACGGTGATCAGGGCGTTGGGCCCGAGCGGGACTCCGATCCCCAGCAGCTTTTGGGCGAGCGGGTTGAAGACTCCGACCAGAGACGGGATCCGGGGTGTTGACGTGAGGTGGGTGGCCATTAGGTGCTTCTCCTGTGCTGGTCAATCAGATGATTGAGTTCAGGCTAACACACTGATCAATCAGTTGCTTGAGCTGCGGTCGCGGGAGGCGGGAGCTCCAGCCAGAGCTCCAGCTGGCGCAGCGCCAGCTCCGTGCGCGGCGCCGCCGCGGCCGGCAAGGTCATGGCGGTGAGAGTGGCCACGACCAGCGCGGCGGCTTCGTCGCTGTCGAGCTCGGGCCGCAGGTGGCCGGCCCGGGCCGCCCGCCTCAGGAGGCCGCGGATGGTGGTGTGCCAGGTGTCGTTGGTCTCGCGCAGGAGGGCCGCGATCGAAGCGTCGCGGGCCGACCGCAGGGCCAGCTCCGCCATCACAGCACCCAGCTGAGGCTCCTCCTGGAGCAGCTGGCGAACCGCCCGCAGGTGGTTGCGGAGCTGGTCCTCCGGCGACCCGTGGGGCGCCAGCGTGGTGCGGAAGCGGCCCATGGCGTGCTCGAGCACGCCTCGAATCAGCGCCTCTTTGGTCGGGAAGTAGTAGTGGAGGGTGGCGATGTTGACCCCGGCCTCGGCCGCCACCTCGCGCGTCCGGAGGCCTTCGAAGCCGCGCTCGGCCACCTGGTGGAAGGCCGCCCGCACCAGCTCGTCGCGCCGCTTCTCCTGGGTGTTCGCGGATGGCATGAGGTCGGTTAATTAAACACTTGATTGAGAACCTGGCCCGAAGTCGTAGGCGACCCCGGTCAGGCGCTCCGAGAGCTCCCATAGGCGGGCGGCCGTGGACTGGTCGCGGGCCGTCGCGCTGGGCGTCACCAGCCGCGGGTGACCGCGGCCTTCGAAGAGGCCGTCGGGACCCACGAACGCGCCGCCCGCCAGTCCGGGCGCGGTGGCCGCAAACAGGATGGGCAGCGCGCCCATCTCCGCGCTCTGCGCAAACAGCAGGTTGCCCACCCGCATGAAGAGGCGCTCAGAGGCGGGCGGCCCGCTGAACTGGAGGTTGGTCGCCGCGTAGCCGGGATGGGCGGCCACGCTGATCACGGGCAGGCCGGCAGACCGTAGCCGGCGGTCGAGCTCCAGCGCGAAGAGCAGGTTGGCCAGTTTGGACTGGCCATAGGCTCCCCAGCGCGAGTAGTGGCGCTCGCCCTGGAGGTCGTCGAAGTCGATGCTCGCACCGTGGTGGACGCCGCTGCTGACGGTCACCACCCGAGCGTCCTCGCGCTCGCGCAGGAGCGGGAGCAGGCGGCCCGTGAGCGCGAAGTGGCCGAGATGGTTGGTGCCCAGCTGCAGCTCGAAACCGTCCCCCGTCCGGCGGTGGGGCACGGCCATCACGCCCGCGTTGTTGACCAGCAGGTCGAGCCGCCGGCGCCCGCCGGCGAAGCCCTCGGCGAAGGCCCGGACCGAGTCCAGGGCGGCCAGGTCGAGCTCGGCCACCTCGACCCCGGCGCCCGGCGCCGCCGCCCTGATCTGGGCGGCCACCCGCTCCCCCTTGCCGGTGTCGCGGCAGGCGAGCACGACCAGGGCGCCGGCCCGCGCCAGCTCCTGGGCGACCACTTTGCCCAGGCCGCTGTTGGCGCCGGTCACGACCGCCGTTCGCCCCTCTTGGCTCGGGATGTCGGCGGCCGTCCACTTCATCGTCACACCTAAACTACCCGCGGTGGCGGACCTCCTCGGCGAGTGGATCGCGCTGGACGAGCGCTACCAGGGCGACCGGCCCGGCCCCCGCGCCGTCCGCGTCGTGCGCACCGGCGACCGGGGCCTGGTCTTCACCGCCCCCCACGCCGTTCGCCACCTGCGCCGCGGCGAGCTCAAGAAGGCCGACATCCGCACCGGCGGCCTCGCCGAGCTGCTGGCCCGGCGCACCGGGGGGACGGCGGTCACCAGCCTGGGCCGGCTGGCCGTCGACCCCAACTTCGACCATGGCGTGACGGCGTTCCGGGCGCGGCTGCTGGCCGAGCTGCGGCCGGGCCAGCTGGTGCTCGACCTCCACGGCATGGACGACCGGCACGGCGTCGACGCCGTGATCGGGCTCGGCGCCGGGCCCGATCAGCGCTCGGTGCAGGCCGCCGCGGCGCTGGCGGGGGCGCTGAGAGAGGCCGGGCTCAGCGTCCGCTCCGGCCATCCCTTCCCCGCCTCGCATCCCGGCACCGTGACCTCGGCGGTCCAGGCGGCGGGCTTCAGCGCCGTCCAGGTCGAGCTGGCGGCGGGCCGCCGGCATCCGCTGCGGGAGCCGGAGCACGCGCTGCCTCTGCTGGCGGCGCTGCTCGATTGGGCCACGGCCACGGCCGCCGCCTACGCCGGCGAGTCCGCGCAGCCGTGAGCGTATTCACGGTGGTGGCCACCCGCGAGATGGGGTCGGCGCTGGCCCGCGCGCTGGTCGAGCACGGGCAGCGAGTGGTCACCTCGGCGGCGGGACGCAGTGAGCGCACCGCCCGGCGCGCCGCCGAGGCCGGCGCCGAGGCCGCCGATTCGCTGGCCGCCGCCCTGGAGCCGGCGGAGGTCTTTCTGTCCGTGCTGCCGCCCGACCGGGCGCTGGAGCTCGCGGAAAGGGTGGCGGCGGCGCTGCCCGGGCGCGGCGGTCGTTCCTTGCTCTATGCCGACTGCAACGCGGTGTCGCCGGCGACCTCGGCCCGGATCGGCGAGCTGATCACCGCTGCCGGGGCGCGCTACGTGGACGTCGGCATCATCGGCGCGCCGCCGCGCCCGGTCCTCTATGCGTCCGGCGAGCACGCCGGCGACCTCGTCGACCTGGCGGGCGGCGCGCTGGAGGTGCGCGACATCGGCGGCCCCGCGGGCCGGGCCTCCGCCCTCAAGATGTGCTACGCCGCCTTCACCAAGGGCACCACCGCACTCGCCACTGAGCTGCTGGTAGCGGCGCAGCGCCTGGGCGTGAGCGAGGAGCTGCGCGCCGAGCTGGAGCAGAGCGCGCCCGAGCTGCTGGGCATCGCCGGCCGCTCGGTGCCCCGGATGCCCCCCAAGGCCTACCGCTGGATCGGAGAGATGGAGGAGATCGCCGCCACCTTCGCGGCGGTCGGATTGACGCCGCGGATGCTGGAGGGCGCCGGCGACATGTACCGGCTGGTGGAGGCGGCCGGGGCGCCCAGCGGGGACCTCGACGAAGTCATCAGGAGGCTGGCAGAAGCGCCCTGAACTGGGCGGCCACCGCCCGCATGGGGCCGGCGCTGCGCCGCGCCCGCCCCAGCATCAGGGCGCCCTCCAGGCTGCAGAGGAAGGCGGTGGCCAGCGGCCGGGCCCGCCCGCCTTCGAGGCCGTGGCCCTCCAGGTAATTGGTGAGCAGGTCCTCCCAGGCCGCCAGCGCCGATTCCGAGGCCTGGCGCAGGCGCTCCGAGACCGGGGTGCCCTCCAGGGCGACCGCCGCGATCGGACACCCCTCCGTGAAGTTCGAACGCTCGAGCCGGCGGGCGTAGCGCTCGGCGATGTCAGCCAGCGCCTCGGCCGGCTCCGGATGGGCGTCGAGGCTCTTGCGCAGCCAGCCCGCCACCACCTCGCGCGAGTAGTCGACGGCCTCGATGGTCAGCTCCTCCTTGCCGCCCGGGAAGTGGAAGTACAGCGAGCCGCGGGGGGCGCCCGATTCTTCGAGCACCTGGAGGAGCCCGGTGCCGTTCAAGCCCTGGCGCTGGAGGAGCGCGGCCGTCGTCTCCACGATCCGGCGCCTGGTTTCGCCGCGTTGAGCCATAAGCGCCATTTAACCACAAACTATGCAGACCGGTCTATTATCTGCGTATGGCCAGCCTGCACCTCTCGGACGGCTCGACTCTCCAGCTTCGACCACTGGAGCCGGAGGACGGCCCGCTGCTGGTCAGCCTGTTCTACCGGCTCTCGGCGGAAAGCGTCTACAAGCGGTTCCTGAGCCCGATCCCCGACCCCTACCGGCCGGGGATGCGGCGCCTGCTGCAGATCGACCACCACGACCGCGAAGCCCTGGCCGCCATCTCCGAGGGCGAGGTCGTGGGGGTCGTGCGCTATGCGCGTGACGCGCAGGACCCAGGGGTCGCCGACATCGCTATCGTGGTCGAGGACGGCTGGCAGCACCGCGGGCTCGGGGGCCTGCTCCTGCGGCGCCTGGCGGCGGTCGCCCGCCGGCGCGGGATCGGCGCCTTCCACGCCACCATGCTGGGCGACAACCGGCCGGCCATGCGCCTCCTGCGCGGGCTTTCGGCGGCCGCCCGCTTCCGATGGAGCACCGGCGAGCTGGAGGCCGAGGTACCGTTGCGCCGGGCTACTTAGGCGCCCGCAGGTAGTGCGCGGCGACCACCCGCTCGCCGTCCAGCTCGAGCACCCAGGTCGATCCCTTCTCCGCCTCGAACGCGGCCTTGATCACACCCTTCCGGGCGAGGTGACCGAGGACGTCGGAGCAGATGTCCCCGTGGGTGCACAGAGCTGCTCCCTCCCCCGCCTCTCGGGCCAGGTCCAGGGCCGCCAACCCGGCGCCCTCCGCCAGGCGGTCGTCCTTCTGGATCGGAAGGCCCAACCGCTCGGCCAGCGGCTCCAGGGTCTGCACGCAGCGCAGATAGGGACTGGAGATCAGCCGCCGCACGCCCCGCGGCTCCAGCTGCTCGGCGATGCCGCGCGCCTGCTTCCAGCCCTTGTTGGTGAGCGGCCGCCGGCGGTCGTCGCCCTCCCAGTCCTCGCGGTCGCCCGCGCCGGCGTGGCGGACCAGGAAGACCGCCATCAGCTGTGCGGCTCGAGCGCGCGCAGGATGGCCCGGTCGCCCTCGTGGCTGACCAGCTCGATCGCCTCGGCGGGGGTGGCCCAGCGCATCTGGTCGACCTCGTCGTTGGGACGGAACTCCCCGCCCGCGACGGTCATGGCGAAATAGTCGACGACCTTGGGTCGGCCGCGCCGGTCGCGGTAGCGGGTGGCACCCAGCCGCGGCCCGAGGCGGCAGACCAGGCCGGTCTCCTCCGCGACCTCGCGGAGGGCGGCCGCCTCCACCGTCTCGCCCGGCTCCAGCTTGCCCTTGGGCAGGGTCCAGTCGTCGTAGCGAGGTCGGTGGATCACCGCCACCCGGTCCCCGCGCCTCACCACGCCGCCCGCGGCCCGGACCATGGTCGCGGTGCGGCTCACGTCATCCAGGCTCGCAGCGGCTTGGCCGAGGCGGTTCGCCAGACGGCCGGAAATTCGGCGCGCGAGCGGGCGGCGGCCGCCATCTCCAGGGCTGCCATCTCGCCGGCGGCGTAGGCGCGGCGGCCGCTGCCGCCCACCGAACGCAGCCATATCTGGGCGGTGACGCTGTCCTGGTGGTCGCCCAGGACACCCTGCACGTCAGCCAGCGCGCGGGCAAAGCGCTCCGCCGGGCGCCCGGCGACGGCGGCGGCGACCTCGGCCGCGTAGCGGGCGCGCTTGGCTCGGATCCGGACCTGGTGCAGGGCGGCGTCAGGGGGGTCAGCGCCGAGCGCATCCACCTCCTTGCTCAGCCGGCGCCAGGCGCGGCGCGCCAGGGCCGGGATCACGCCGGCGGCGGGCAGCTCCTGGTCGCCCGCCAGCTCGGGCGAGCGGGCGGCGCTGATCAGCCGCTCCAGGAGCTCGATGTAGCGCCGCGCCGAGATCGCCTCGTCCAGCGCGGCCCGCGCCGCGGCCACCTCGGATCCCAGTAGGGCGGCGATGCGCAGGCCGTGGGGCACGTCGTTGGCGGGCAGCTTGCGCGCCAGGTCGCGCAGCCGCTGCTGGCGGACCTCGAGGTCGCGGACCCGTCCCAGCTCATCCGCCAGCCACTGCAGCTCATCCGACAGCGAGGCCGCCCACTCGGGGTCCAGGAGGGAATCGAAGGTGCGCAGGTGCGAACGCAGCCGCCGGGTGGCGACCCGGGCCTTGTGCACCGCCTCGGGATCGCCCCCGGCCCGGACTCCCGGGTCGTGGCGCAGGAGCTCCTCGACCGAGCCGGCCAGGGCCCAGCGCACGAGCTGGCCCGCGGTGGACCCGGCGGGCAGCTCGCCGGCGTGCACCTCGGGTGGCTCCTGGGCGCGGGGGCCGAGCGCGCGCACGTGCTTGGCGACCGGGTCCGGGGCACCGGCGCCGGCCGCGCGCAGCCGGGCGACGGTGGCCTCCAGGAGGTCGTTGGCGGCCCCGTCCTTGAGCTCGACCTCGACCTCGCGGAAGCGCGCCGCCACCCGGCGCCCCTCGAGCACAGAGACCTCGTCGTCGACCACCTCGGCCAGCAGCCGGGCCTGCGCATCGCGCAGGCGGACCGTCCGCCGCCGCGTCTTCAGCCGGGCCACCGGCTCCAGCTGGGAGTCGCGCACGTAAGCCGCCAGCAGCTTGAGCGCCGGCGCCGGCACTGGCGTGCGCGGACCCTCGAACTGGATCTCATCTCGTGCCAGGCCGCCCTCGGGCGGGTCCTCCGAGCCCGGCAGCTTCACCGTCCAGCCCTCGCCCGCGCGATGCCGGAGCGACACCCCCCAGCGGGCGAGGCGGAGGTCCGCGGTGTCGTGGTAGACGGTCTCCAGCCGCTTCTCCTCGGCTGCCTCCGCGGAGACCCCCTCCAGCACTCCGTCGAGCGCGGGCAAGTGAAACCCGGGGGCCGCCCCCAGCTTTATCTCGCGCTCAACGGCCATGGGCTCGTTCCAGCGCCACCTCCTGGAGCTTGGCCTGGACGTTCACACCGGCGGTCGTCGGGACCTTGGTCCACGAACCCTCGGCGTCCAGCCTCCAGGCCAGCGTGTCGTCGGCCAGGCTGAGGTCGAGCCAGCTCCCGATCTCCTTCTTCAGGGACGCGTCCTTGACCGGGACCAGGGCCTCCACCCGGCGGTCGAGGTTCCGCTCCATGAGGTCGGCCGAGCCGATGAAGTACTGCGCGTCGCCGTCGCCGAAGCGGAACACCCGCGAGTGCTCCAGGAACCGGCCCACGAGGGAGCACACGTGGACGTTTTCCGAGAGCCCCGGGTAGCCCGGCCGCAGGCAGCAGATGCTGCGCACGATGAGGTCGATGCGGGCGCCGGCCTCGCTGGCGGAGTAGAGGGCGTCGATGATCTCGGGGTCGACCAGGTTGTTGACCTTGATGACGATCCGGCCCTCGGGGTGGGCCTGGCCGGCGATCAGCTTCAACATCCCCGGGCGGACGCCGGAGGGAGCCACCATCAGCTCGTGGTAGCGGCGCTGGCGGCTGTAGCCGGTCAGGTAGTTGAAGAGGTCGCTGACGTCGGCGCCCAGGCCGGGGCTGGCTGAGAGCAGGCCGATGTCCTCGTAGCTGGCGGCGGTGCGGGCGTTGTAGTTGCCGGTCCCGATGTGGACGTAGCGGCGGATGCCGTCCTCCTCCTGGCGCACCACCAGCAGCACCTTGGCATGGGTCTTCAAGCCGACCAGGCCGTACACGACGTGCACACCGGCCTCCTCCAGCGCCTGGGCCCAGGTGATGTTGGCCTGCTCGTCGCCGCGGGCCTTGAGCTCGACCAGGGCCACCACCTGCTTGCCGGCCTCGGCGGCCAGCACCAGGGAGCGGGCGATGGCGCTGGCCGGCCCAGAGGTGCGGTAGAGGGTCTGCTTGATGGCGAGCACGCTGGGATCGGCGGCGGCGGCCGCGATGAACGCCTCGACCGAGGTCGCGAAGGAGTCGTAGGGGTGGTGGAGGAGCACGTCGCCGGCCCGGATCACGCCGAAGAAGTCGGGCGCCACCGCGGCGGCTCCGCCCAGGCGGGGCTGGGTGGTGGGCGTCCAGCGCTCCGGCTTGAGGTCGGGCCGGTCGAGCTGGGTCAGCATCATGAGGTCGTTGAGGCCGAGCAGGCGGTCGATCGTGTAGACGTCCCCGGCCGCGAGGTCGAGCTCGTCGATCAGGAGCGGCAGCACCGAGGAGGACATCGCCGGCTCCACCTCCAGGCGCACGCCCCGCGCCCGCCGGCGTTTGCGCCGGAGCTCGGTCTGGATGGCCGCCAGCAGGTCCTCGGCCTCGCTGTCGACGTCGTCGAGGTCGGCGTCCCGGGTGACCCGGAACACGTGGTGGCCGGCGACCTCCATGCCCGGGAACAGCGACTGCAGGTTGTCCGCGATCACCTGCTCCAGCGGTATGAAGCGCTTGCCGTCGGGCATCGCCACGAAGCGGGGCAGCAGCGGCGGCACCTTGACCCGCGCGAAGCTCAGGCGCCGGCGCAGCGGGTCCCGCACCAGGACCGCGAGGTTGAGCGAGAGGTTGGAGATGTACGGGAAAGGGTGGCCGGGGTCGACGGCCAGCGGTGTCAGCACCGGGAAGATGCGCTCCCGGAACTCGGCCGTGAGATGCCGGCGGTCCTCGTCGCTGAGCTGGGAAGCGTCGCAGATCACGATCCCCGCCCGGCGAAGCTCGGGCTTGAGGTCCTCCACGTAGAGGCGGGTGTGGCGCTCCACGATTCCCTCCACCCGGCCCCGGATGGCGCGCAGCTGGCGCGCCGGGGTGAGGCCGTCGGGCGAGGTCAGCGCCTGGGGCGACTCCTGCTGCTCCTTGAGCCCGGCGACCCGGATCTGGAAGAAGTCGTCGACTGCGTCGCAGGACATGGCCAGGAAGGCCACCCGCTCCAGGAGGGGGCGGGCGGGGTCCTCGGCGATCGCCAGCACGCGCTCCATGTAGGCGACCATCGAGAGCTCGCGATTGAGATAGAGGACCTCGGGCGGCAGGTCCGGGCGCGGCGGCGCCGCAACCTCGGCTGTGGGAGTCTCGGCCAGCTCGCTCATCGCCGGGAGGTTAACCCGCGGCCGGGCGGTTCCTGGCGAAGTTGGCCGCCACCCCGCAAAGCACCGCGAGGATCAGCAGCGCCGCCGCGTGCTTGTAGTGGTGGGCGTCGACGGGGTTCGCGGTCCAGCTGATGGTGCCCAGCGCGTAGAGCAGGGCGAGGATCACGAACGCCACCGCCAGGACCAGGAGACCGGCGACGGCGGGGGTGTTTCGCATGTCCGCGATCTAACGTAGCAGAGCCAGCGCGACCCCCCCGGCGAGCAGGCAGTAGGCGCCATAGGGGTCGAGGCGCCCGACCCGGAACCAGCGGATCAGGAAGCGCGCGCTGGCGTAGGCGGCCAGGCCCGAGAGCACGGCGCTGGCGGCGTAGAGGCCGAGCGGGATGCCCGCCTGGAACAGCGCGGGCACCTCCAGCAGCCCGGCCGCGGCGATCACCGGGGTCGCCAGCAGGAAGGAGAAGCGCGCCGCCTCCTGGTGCCTCAGGCCGGCCAGCAGGCCGCCGGCCATCGTGACCCCGGACCGGCTGATGCCCGGGAACAAGGCCAGGATCTGGCAGGCGCCGACCAGGAGCGCGGCCCGGAAGGAGAGCTTCTCCGCCTGCACGTAGGAGGCCTCCTGCTCGGCCCGGGAGGTGTTCCGGCGCTCGCCGCGCCGGCGCAGGACCTCGGCGCCGAGCAGGAGCACGCCGTTGACGACCAGGAAGGCCGCCGCCGCCCGGGGGTTGCCGAAGAGCGCCTTGAAGCGCGACTCGAAGAGGAGCCCGGCCGCGCCCGTGGGGATGGTGCCCACCACCAGCAGCATCGACATGCGCTCGTCCTCGCCCTGGATTCGGCCCCGGATGCCCGCTCGCACGAAGCCCCGGATCAGGCGCGCCCAGTCCCGTCGATAGAGGATCAGCAGCGCGCTCGCGGTGCCCAGGTGCAGAAGCACCAGGAAGGGCAGGAAGGAGGGGTCGGACTGCTTGAAGGACCAGTGCAGGAGCGAGGGCACGATCACGGCGTGGCCCAAGGAGGAGACGGGGAAGAGCTCGGTCGCGCCCTGGAGGAGCCCCATGAAAAGCGCCTGGGCGGCAGTCACGGGACTCCACGGTAACTAGAAACCACCTCCCCACTGGGGAGGTCGCGCCCGCAGGGGGCGGGTGGGGCGCCGGCGGTTCCCCACCCCGACCCTCCCCAGTAGGGGAGGGGGTCTCAACTATTTCAGAATCGGCGCACCGTTGGCGGTTACCGTCTTGAGCTGGGTGTCCGCGTACGCCTGCGCCTGCTTGGGCAGCGGCGCGTACTGAAGGTCCTTGCCGTAGGTCTGGCCGTCCTTGGTCAGCCAGTCGAAGAGGTACACCAACGCCCGGCCCTTGGTGGCGTCGGCCTGGGCCTTCTTGAGGATCAGCCAGCTGAAGCTGGCGATCGGGTAGGCGGTGGCGCCGGGGTTGTTGGTGATCGAGAAGTTGTCGGGGCTGACGTTGGTGTTGCTGGCCGCGGCGGCGGTGGCGCCGTCCAGGCTCGGCTTCACGAACTTGCCATCGGCATTCTTGAGGGTGGCAGACTGCATGCCGCTCTGGACCACGTACGCCAGCTCGACGTAGCCGATCGAGTTGTCGGTCTGCTTGA